>JACCDU010542180.1_pt1 | contig 32176 bp, 30 predicted proteins | sample 7446081 | NCBI WGS metagenome assembly JACCDU01 (sample SAMN15323447, study PRJNA562643) | freshwater metagenome | isolation source: river surface water | place: USA:Blue River Watershed | collected 2017-08-17
AGCCAGGTCCAGCAGAACATCGGCATCTTCATCAGGGTCATGCCCGGAGCGCGCATGTTCAGGATGGTGGTGACGATGTTGATCGAGCCCATGATCGACGAAGCGCCCATGATGTGCACCGCGAAAATGGCCATGTCCATGCCGATGCCCATCTGGGTGGTCAGCGGTGCGTACAGGGTCCAGCCTGCAGCGGTCGCGCCGCCCGGCACCAGGAACGAACCGGCGAGCAGGATCGCTGCCGGCGGCAGCAGCCAGAACGAGAAGTTGTTCATGCGCGCGAACGCCATGTCGGATGCGCCGACTTGCAGCGGGATCATCCAGTTGGCGAAGCCGACGAAGGCCGGCATGATCGCGCCGAACACCATGATCAGGCCGTGCATGGTGGTCAGCTGGTTGAAGAACTCCGGCTGGAACAGCTGCAGGCCCGGCTTGAACAGTTCGGAACGAATGCCCAGTGCCAGCACGCCGCCGGTCAGCAGCATGACGAACGAGAACCACAGGTACAGGGTACCGATGTCCTTGTGGTTGGTCGCAAACAGCCAGCGCTGCCAGCCGTGCGGGTGATGGTCGTCGTGCGCGTGGTCGGCGCCGTGACCGTGTGCGTGATCAACGGTAGTGCTCATGTATTTCTCCTGATTTCTCGATTACTTGCGCGCAGCCAGGACTTCGGCCGGTTGGACGAGGTTGTCTTCCGGCTTGTTACCGAAGGAATTGCGGGTGTAGGTGATGACAGCCGCGATTTCGGTATCCGACAGGGTGGCCTTCCAGGCCGGCATGCCGTTCTTGCCGTTCAGCAGGATGCCGATCTGGCCGTCCTGTGCACCGTTCACGACTTGCGAACCTGCCAGTGCCGGGAACGCGCCCGGAACGCCGGCGCCGTTGGCCTGGTGGCAGGCCACGCAGTTGGCTGCGTACACTTTCTCGCCGCGGGCTGCCAGTTCGGTGGCGGTCCAGGCCTTGTTCGGGTCTTCGGCCTTGGCAGCCAGGTTTTTCTTCTGCTCGCCAACCCACTTCGCGTAATCCTGCTCGGACACGACGTTGACGACGATCGGCATGAACGCGTGCTCCTTGCCGCACAGCTCGTAGCAGTTGCCGCGGTAGACGCCAACTTTTTCAGCCTTGAACCAGGTGTCGCGCACAAAGCCCGGGATCGCATCCTGCTTCACGCCGAAGGCCGGAACGCCCCACGCGTGGATCACGTCGTTGGCGGTGGTGACGATACGGATCTTCTTGTTGACCGGCACGACCAGTGCGTTGTCGACTTCGAGCAGGTAGTTTTCGCCGCGCGGTGCGTTGGCTTCGACCTGGTCACGCGGAGTCGACAGGGCCGACAGGAAGGAGATGCCTTCGCCTTCGCCCTTGATGTAGTCGTAGCCCCACTTCCACTGCATGCCGGTCGCCTTGATGGTGATGTCGGCGTTGGAGGTGTCCTTCATCGCAACCACGGTCTTGGTGGCCGGCAGGGCCATCAGCACGACGATCAGGAACGGGACGATGGTCCACGCGATCTCGACGGCGGTGCTTTCGTGGAAGGTCGCGGCCTTGTAGCCCAGCGACTTGCGATGCTTCAGGATGGAATAGAACATCACGCCGAAAACGGCGATGAAGATCGCGACGCAGATCGCGATCATCCAGACGTGCAGCTGGTAGATGTCGGCAGCGATGGCGGTCACCGGTGCCTGGAAGTTCAGCTCGTTGACGGCCGGACCACCGACCATGTCATTGACTGCAAACGACGAACCGGCAACCAGCAGGCCGGCGGCAGCCAACATCGAGTGGAAGAGGCGCTTCGCGTAGTTCATATTTTCCTCAAATGCCTATTGAAATCTGTTTGTTTGATCCTACTTACTGCCGGCACGGTAGCCGATCAGTTCATTCTTGAGTTCATTCGCAAATGCCCGCCGATTTGGTTCGGTCAGATACCTGCCCACTTCAACCCGGTCGCCATCAGCCTCGAGGCCGATCAGGCCATGCCTGACATTCGGCAGCTCGACCCGGGTCCGTTGGGGATTCATCCAGTACTGGCTGACTTGCTCTGCCTGCACCAGCTCCACCACCAGACCATCGTCGCCGAGGGCGATCAACTCCCGATCGGTCGCATGGCGCGCAAAGTACATGAAGGCAACGCCAACTGCCGTCATCTCCAGCACTGAAAACACCATCACGAGCCAGGCACCGTGCACCACGAAGTAGCTGGCTACGAGGAACGAAGCCACGCACAACGCCATGTACGCCTTGGCCAGCTGGCGAGGCGAAATCGAGCAATTTTTCTTCAAAATCCACTCACGCGTCGCCATCGGACAACACTCTGTTCGAATATTGTTCAGCAGTTCACTAGCTCAAAGCTCGCGGAGTATAAGCGAAAAGACTCGGCCAAGCCAAGCGGAAAGCCTGAGAAATCAAGGGCGAGCGCTAGTTTCGGATACGAGCTGGTCGCTTTTTGCTTGTCGCAGTCAGTTTCGCTTCAAATCGAAACGGATGATGGACTCGCCAGCTGCCGTTGTCCGCGCTTGTGGCTTGAATGCGTGGCCGTAGATCACCTCGATCGTCAACGGTAGCGTGCCCTCGGGATTGCGCATTGCCATTAAGGCATCGATCATCCGTTGCCACGCAGCGCGTCCGCGCAGACCTTTGTATCTGCTAAACAAAGGGTTACCACCAAATGCGCGCACATCGGCAAGCAACTTGTCGGTTGCCGAATAAGTAATGGTCAGCTTTTCCATGTCCATCACCGGTGTCGCAAAACCGGCTGCCACCAGCATGTCGCCGTAGTCATGCAGGTCGACGAAGGGCAGCACATGATTGCCGCCCTTGTCGCGATCGGCACCTTCCGTCCCTTCGACACCATCGGCGGCCGCAAACGCATCGCGCAACTCCCTGAACGTGTCGGGCCCGAAGCAGCAAAACATCAGCAGGCCATCGGTGCGCAACACGCGCGCCCATTCGCGAATCACCGCATGCGGCTGCGGGTGCCAGTGCAATGCCAGGTTGGACCACAGGAGGTCGATGCTGGCGGGCGGCAGCGGCAGGCGGCCAAAATCGGCGCAGGCCAGCGTCGCGGCGCGCATCGCGTCGGCGCGGGATGCAAACAAGCGCGCCAGCACGCGCTGCATGCCGGAGGCCGATTGCGCGACCGCGCGCCGCGCTTCGGCCAGCATCGCAGCCGATGCATCGATGCCCAGCAGTGCCGCCTGCGGAAAAGCCTGGTGCAGGCCCAGCAAGTCATGGCCTTCGCCACAGCCCGCGTCGAGGATGCGCGACGGCTGGGCCTTGATCAGCGCGAGGCGCTCGAACATGCGGCCGGCGATCTCGCGACGCAGAAATTGCGACTCGGCCACGCGTGCAGGCTGCGCAAACAACTGGCGCACGCGAGCCACGGAGATGGGCGCAATCTGTTGCGAAGGATCGGATTCGTTGGGCGGCAGGGACATGCAGGAGCGCACGCGCGTGGGCGATGAAATAATCGCGCGCAGTTTACCGCAGCCCTGTGAGTGCCGACATGCCCATACCCACTTTGCTGCGCCGTATTACGGATCGGCTGCTGCCCGGTTGTTGCGCACTATGCGGCGGCGACGGCCCCGGGCCGCTCTGTCCACGCTGCAGCCATCGCCTGTTGCGACAGGATGCGCGCCGCTGCATGCGCTGCGCACTACGACTGGTCGGCGCCGCACACGGCCATGCCGTTGACGACGGGGACACCTGTCCGGCGTGCACGCGCGACCCGCCATCGTTCGATGGCACGCTGGTGCTGGCCGATTACTCGCCGCCGATCGACCGGCTGCTGCAAGACCTGAAGTTCCGCGCACAACTGCCGCTGGCGAACGCCTTCGGCATGCTGCTGGCCCGCGCCGCGACTGGCCTGCCTCCCAGCCACGCGATCACCGCAGCGCTGGCGACGTCCGTGCCGCCGGTACTGCTGCCCGTGCCGCTATCGCGCGAACGACTGGCCGAACGCGGTTTCAACCAGGCGCAGGAAGTGGCGCGTCCGCTGGCCCGGGCCTTGCGCTTGCGGATCGCCAGCGGCATCTGCGCACGCATCCGGCATACCGAAGCCCAGGCTACGCTGACGCTGGCGGAACGACAGGTTAATATGCGCGGCGCATTCGCCGTGCTGCAGCGGCAGGCCATCGACGGCAAGACGGTGTTCATCGCCGATGATGTGATGACCACCGGCCACACGCTGGAGGCCTTGGCCGCCTGCCTCAAGCGCCACGGCGCTGCGCATGTATTCAACCTTGTGATTGCCCGCACGCCAGCGCCTTGATGCGCGCCGCGGCTTGCGGGCCGGAGTCCGTCGTGTTTCATGTCGTCCTGGTCGAACCCGAGATACCACCCAATACCGGCAACGTGATCCGGCTGTGTGCCAACACCGGCGCGCAATTGCATCTGGTCGAGCCTCTCGGCTTTCCGCTGGATGATGCACGCATGCGCCGTGCCGGACTCGACTATCACGAGTTTGCGCGTATGCGGGTGCACAAGGACTGGGCCGCCTTCATCGGCGATGCGAATCCCGACCCGCAGCGCATCTTCATCTTTACCACGCACGGGTCTGGCCTGTTCTCGTCACGACAATTCCGGCCGGGCGACGTATTTGTGTTCGGTTCAGAGACGCGCGGGCTGGCGCCGGCGTTCCGCGACAGCTTCCCGAATGAGCAGCGCATACGCCTGCCGATGCAAGCCGGCAATCGCAGCCTGAACCTGTCGAATGCGGTCGCGGTGACCGTGTTCGAGGCCTGGCGCCAGCAAGGCTATGCGGGCGGAAGCTGACGCCGGCTGAACGCGCCGCGCTTGCAGTGCCACCATGCGTGCTTTGCGACGAAAACTGCGGCCGAAGCGACGTCCGCGGTCACGCTGCACTCTATAATTTGCGCCATCGGCCGCAGACCATCGTCACCCAGGGTTTGCATCTTGCCATCCCAGACTTGCCCACCATTCACAGGAGTTCACATGAAACTGCGCCTCTCCCTCGTCCTCGCACTCCCTCTGTCGCTGGCCATGGCAACCGGCATGGCGCACGCACAGGCTGTCGTCGATGGCGCATTTGCCCGTGCGACCGTCGGCAAGCAAGCCAATGGCGCCGCTTATCTGCAACTGTCGGCGAAGGGCGATGACGCGCTGCTGTCTGCCAGCGCACCGGTCGCCGCCAAGGTCGAAATTCACTCGATGAGCATGGAAGGCGACGTGATGAAGATGCGCGCACTCGACGAGCTGGCGATCAAGGGTGGAGAAAAGATCGCCATGCAGCCAGGCGCGGGGGCGCACATCATGCTGATGGGCCTGAAACAGCCGCTGAAGGCCGGCGAAAGCTTCCCGTTGACGCTGAACTTCCGCAAGGCCGGCAAAGTGACCGTGACCGTGCCGGTGAAAGAGCTCGCGATGCCGGGCAAGGGTGGCGACGCGCACCGCCACGACAGCCACGACCATCACCACCACGACTGACACCAACGGGATTCAAGGGCCGCCAGAGTGCCGGCGCCTGCATGATCGAATTCGGGTTGCCGGCAGCGTTATTTGCGGGCGTCGTAGTGGCGATAGACGCTGCGCTTGCCGTCATCCCCGAACAACACCACATCAAAGGCGTCGCGCCGCGTCCCCTCGACTTCCATGCCCGGGCTTCCCACCGGCATGCCGGGCACCGCGAGTCCGCGCTCCGGCGGCCGCTCGGCGAGCAGCTTTCTGATCTCGTCGGCCGGCACATGGCCTTCCAGCGCGTAGCCATCGACGACGCCGGTGTGGCACGACCCCAATTCCCGCGGCACGCCGAAGCGTTCGCGATACGGCGCCGTATTCGGCACGTCATGGGTTTCGACCGCAAAACCGCTGGCTTCCAGATGGGCCACCCATTCGTGGCAGCAGCCGCAGGTGGGCGTCTTGTAGACAATGATCCGGGGCTTGCGATTAGCTTGCACGCAAAGCGGCGCAAGCAGCGGGGTGAGCAGGGCGAGGCTGGCGCCCTTCAGTACGATGCGTCGGTTCATTGCCATTCCTTGTTTCAGCGCCGGCTGCGACGTGTTCATGCTGCCTGGCGGCTGGTGGAAGTGTAGTGTACAAAGATCAGCGTTGCTGCGCGCACGCAGGCTGCCGCGACGGCACGAGCTACGCGCGTGATGGCACGGCCATGCATCGCCGCCCGACACGCAGAGGTCGGCGCGTGCAGCGGCAACTATGGCTGGCGCGCCGATGCCAGCGAGGCAGGAGGGGGAGCCGGACTCATCATCCGGCGTTCCGGGGCCAGCCCGGAATGCGTTGTCGCGATTGCCGACGCTGATCGGCAATCAACAGCAGGGGCCGGTCAGGCGGCCGCCGGTGCGGCGGCGGCGACGCGGGCCGCCGTTTCCTTGCGATAGCGGTTCAGGTCTTGAACCGTCTCGAACTTACGCTCGAACAGCAGCGACAGGTTGTGCAGGATGCGGTCGACGACCTTTTTTTCCCATTCGCCGTCAAAGCGGATCTGCTTGTCCAGCCAGGCTTCGAGCCAGTCCGGGTCGGGCAGGCGGCTTTGCACAGTGTCGTTCGGGAACAGGGCCTGGTTCACGTGCAGGTTGGTCGGGTGCAGCGCCTTCTCGGTGCGGCGCGCCGACGCCATCAGGACGCCGATCTTTGCAAAGGCAGCACGGGCCACATCACCCGCTTCGCCGAGCGCCTTTTTCATGTAACGCAGGTATGCACCACCGTGGCGCGCCTCGTCTTGGCTGATGGTCTTGTAGATCTGCTTGATCACCGGCTCGGTATGCCATTCGGCCGCGCAGCGATACCAGTGGTTCAGGCGCACTTCGCCGCAGAAATGCAGCATCAGGGTCTCGAGCGGCGGCGCCGGATCGAATTCGAAGCGCACGTTGTGCAGCTCTTCCTCGGTCGGCACCATGTCCGGGCGGAAGCGGCGTAGGTACTCCATCAAGACCAGTGCATGCTTTTGTTCTTCGAAAAACCAGACTGACATAAAGGCGCAAAAATCACTGTCGTGACGGTTATCGCGCAGGAACATTTCGGTTGCCGGCAATGCCGCCCATTCGGTGATCGCGTTCATCTTGATCGTACGGGCCTGCTCGTCGCTGAGCAATGCAGCATCGAACTGGTCCCATGGAATGTCTTTCTCCATGTTCCAGCGGACTTGTTCGAGTGAGCGGAAGAGTTCTGGGAACAGCATGGTGGTTTTGGCCTTTATTGCAGTGCAGCGATTCTATCAACAAAGCATGACAGTTCGATTGCCGGATTAGAAGATCAGTCGGCTTTTCTGGCAAATTTGCTATCGGATCGTGTCGGTACGCGATGGCCATCGCAGGGTCGATGCAGTGCGGTCGACATCCCGGGATTCTTCGCCCCCCCCCTTTTTCAAACCCTTTCGCACGCCCCATTACAGGGCATCCAGATCCGCCAACATTCCCCGCGCATGCTCGCGGATCGACTGTCGTTCATCGGCTGAAAGCTTTTGCAAATTCTTCGCCATTAGCGCAGTGCGCGGATTGGCCGCGAATGCCTGTTCGTGCTTGTCGATGAAATGCCAGTACAAGGTCGTGAACGGGCAGGCTCCCTCGCCGTTGCGACGGGCGGGGTCGTATCGGCATCCTTGGCAGTAATTGCTCTGACGCTGGATGTAGGCCCCGCTGGCGATGTAAGGCTTGCTGGTGAAGCGCGCGCCGCACGCATGCAGCGCCATGCCGGCGGTGTTGGGCAACTCCACCCATTCGATCGCATCGACATAGATCGCGAGGTACCAGTCGCAGACCTGTTGCGGCGACAGCTCGGCCAGCGTCGCGAAATTCCCGGTCACCATCAGCCGTTGGATGTGATGCGCATAGCCGAGTTGCAGCGTCTGGTTCACGCAATCGCGCACGCAGGCCATGCCGGTGTCGCCGGTCCAGAACCAGGCGGGCAAGTCGCGCTGGTGACCGTAGTGATTGGCCGCCTTCATGCCCGGCATGTCGAGCCAGTACACGCCGCGGATGAATTCGCGCCAGCCGAGGATCTGGCGTATGAAACCCTCAGCACCCTCGAGCGGCACGCGCCCGGCACGGAAAGCACGCTCGGCGGCAGCGACGACTTCGCGCGGGTCGAGCAGGTGCAGGTTCAGCGCCACCGACAGCAAGGAATGCCAGCCGGTCGGCGTATCGGTCCACATCGCATCCTGGTACGTGCCGAAGTTCAGCAGCCGCGTATCGATGAAGACTGCGAGCGCCTGCAGCGCCTGCTCGCGCGTGACTGGCCAGCCGAAATGCGCGAGCGAACCGGGATGGCCTGGGAAGTGTCGCTCGACCAGAGCGATCACTTCATGCGTGATGGCATCGGGCGCAAAGCTTGCGGGCGGGGGTATCAGGCCCGGTCCGGTGCGCTTGGGCCAGGCGCTGCGGTTGTCGGCGTCAAAATTCCAGGCGCCGCCGATCGGTTGGTCGCCGTTCATCAGCACGCGGTACTGCTTGCGCATAACGCGATAGAAGAACTCCATGCGCAATTCCCGCTTGCCGCGCGCCCAGTCGGCGAAAGACTGGCGACTGCACATGAAATGCGTGTCATCGATCCATTGCAGTGAGATGCCGGCATCGTGGCACGCGCCTTCGACCAGCTGCTGCATGCGCAGCTCGCCGGCTTCGACCACTTTGAGATGCTGCGGACGATGGCGCTCCAGCGCCGCGCGCAGACGGCGACCGAAGTCCGGCTCGGTGCGTTGCGCTGCTACCGCCGGCTTGGCGCAGGCAGCGTCGGTCGATGCGCCAACATCGGGCGCCACATCGTCCGGCGCAACATCGGCCAGTGCTTCATCCAGCGGCAGGTAGTCGATCGGCCAGCCACGCCGGGCGACGGCATCGGCAAAATGGCGCATCGCCGACAGGAACAGCACGATGCGTGCCTTGTGCGACCAGACTGCCGTTGCCTCTCCGGCAGCCTCGATCATCAGTATCCGGTCCTGTTCCGGGTCGAAGTCCGCCAGTGCCGGACTGTTCAGGTCCAGTTGATCGCCCAGAACAAGGATCAGCGAACGCATGAGGAAATATTTTCAAATTAGAAATAATTCAGCTGAAATGCCGCGAGAATCTGCCGAGATGCCGGCAAAAATTGGATATGCAGCAAATACCTGTTCGAACAGCATTGATTACCTACACATTTCGCGCGACTGCGCTAAAATGACTGAACAGTTCAATTTTAAACCTTTTGGTAATTTGGCGATGAAGACGTTCCAAACCGCATCCCTGAAACGCGCCATCGGTTTGATTTCCGGCGGCCTGATGCTGGCCAGCCTGCTGGCAATGCTGGCGCTCGCACCGCGCCTAGCGCTGGCGGCCGAATGCGCACCGCTGCTGAACCACCAGTTCAAGCGCCTGCAGGACGAGTCGCCGCAAAACCTCTGCCAGTACGCGGGCAAGGTGGTGCTGGTGGTGAATACGGCCAGCTATTGCGGTTTCACCTCGCAATACGAAGGCCTCGAAGGCCTGTACGCGAAGTACAAGGACAAGGGGCTGGTCGTGCTTGGCTTCCCCTCCAATGATTTCAGCCAGGAGCCGGACGACAACAAGAAGATCGCCGACTTTTGCTACAACACCTACGGCGTGAAATTCCCGATGTTTTCCAAAACCTCGGTGAAGGGCAAGGAAGCCAATCCGCTGTTCGTCGCGCTGGTGAAGGCCGGGGCAAAAGAGCCCGGCTGGAATTTCTACAAATACCTGATCGATCGGGACGGCAAGCTGGTCGCCAGCTACAAGAGCATGACCCGGCCGGATGACAAGGCCTTCGTGGCCACGCTCGAAAAAGCGCTGGCTGCACCGTAAGTTTTTCGCTGTGATGCCTCCCGGCCGCAAGGCCGCTGGCATGTCGGGGCGATCTTCCCCCAACCCGTATTTTCGTCCGACGGGCATTGCAGCATTTTTATTCCAACCGTGGCTCTCGGACCTGGGGACAATGCATGAAGATTGCAGTCATCGGCGCCGGCATCTCGGGCCTGTCGTCGGCGTGGCAAGTGTCGCGTGCCGGCCATGAGGTCGCGCTGTATGAAGCCGGCGATTATTTCGGTGGCCACACTCATACCGTCGATGTCGCGCTCGCGGGCCAGCGCTTCGGTGTCGATACCGGTTTCCTGGTCTTCAACCATCGCACCTACCCGAACCTGGTGCGCCTGTTCGAGACGCTCAAGGTCGACACCACGGCGAGCGACATGTCGTTTGCCGTCAAGATGCCAATCCGCGCCGGCAGCGGCACGCGCATGCTCGAATGGGCCGGCTCCAACCTCGACACTGTATTCGCGCAACGCCGCAATCTCGTCGATGCGCGCTTCCTGCGCATGCTGAAAGACATCCTGCGCTTCAACCGCGAGACCACGCAATTGGCGCAAGTGCCGGGCGCGATGGACGAGATCCCGCTCGGCGACTACCTTGACCGGCATGGCTACAGCCGCGAATTCCGCGACTGGTATCTGCTGCCGATGGCGGGCTGCATCTGGTCCTGCCCCACGTCGCAGATGCTGGCCTTCCCGCTGGCGACCTTCGTGCGCTTCTGCCACAACCATGGCCTGATCCAGGTCAGCAATCGTCCGCAGTGGCATACCGTGACCGGTGGCGCACGCCACTATGTGGACAAGATGCTGGCGGACATACCGCACAAGTACCTGAGCACGCCGGTCCACGGCGTCACCCGCATGAATGCCGGCGCGTCGCCCCAGGTGCGCATCGATTCGCCGCTGGGCAGCAAGGTGTATGACCATGTGGTGCTGGCGACCCACAGCGACCAGGCGCTGGCCTTGCTGCAGGATGCCGGCGCGGAGGAACGACAGCTGCTGTCGGCGATTGCCTACCAGCCCAATCACGCGGTGCTGCACACCGATGCCGGCTGCCTGCCCGAGCGGCGCAAGGCCTGGTCTGCATGGAACTACGAGAGCGCGGGCGCAGCGTCCGACGAAGCGCGCGTCTGCGTGCACTACCTGCTGAACAAGCTACAGCCGCTGCCGGTGACGACGCCAGTCATCGTGTCGCTCAATCCGATCCACGCGATTGATCCCGACAAGGTGCTGGAACGCTTCGATTATGCGCACCCGGTGTTCGACGGCGCAGCGATCGCGGCACAGCGCCGGCTGGCCGACCTGCAGGGACAGCGCAACACCTGGTTCGCCGGCGCGTGGACCGGTTACGGCTTCCACGAAGACGGGCTCAAGTCCGGCCTTTCCGTCGCCGCTGCGATCGACGCGAGCGCGCAGCAGGCCGTAGTTTCAACGCGGATGACCGCCTGAGTCGCCACGCACCAAGCCGACACTCAGACGACCCGACACGATGCATACCCTCGCCAGCCAACCGTTGATCAGCATCGGACACGTGCGCCACAGCCGCCTGCGCCCGGCCGCCAACAGTTTCCGCTATGGCGTTTATACGCTGCTGCTGCCGCTGCGCGCGCTCGGCGATGCACCGCTGGCGACCCGGCTGTGCTCGCGCAATCGTTTCAACCTGCTGTCCTTCCATGATGCCGACCATGGCGATGGCCGCACGCCGCTGCTCGCCTGGATCAGCGCGCTGCTGGCAGCCGAAGGCATCGCCGATGCCGATGGCGAAATCTGGCTGCAGACTTTTCCGCGCGTGCTCGGCTACGTGTTCAATCCGGTGTCGTTCTGGTACTGCCACCGCAAGGATGGCGAATTGCGCGCGATCGTCTGTGAAGTCAACAACACCTTTGGCGAACGCCACTGCTATCTGCTCGATACCGGCGGCACGATGCGCTGGGGCGTGACGCTCAGTGCGCGCAAGGTGTTCCATGTGTCGCCGTTCTGCGGCGTCGAAGGCAGCTACCGCTTCCGCTTCATGCGCACCACGCAGCGCGTTGGCAATGAAGACGTGGAGCGCATCGTCGCCCGCATCGATTACGACGACAGCGCAGGCCCGCTGCTGCTGACCAGCGTATCGGGCCGGCTGCGCCCCCTGGCCGATGGCAGCGTGGCCTCCGCTTTCGTGCGCCATCCGCTGATGACGCTGGGCGTGATCGCCCGCATCCACTGGCAAGCGCTCAAGCTGTTTTTGAAGCGCGTGCCTTTTTTCCGCAAACCCTTGCCGCCCGCGAGCACGGTCACCCGATGAACCAGCCCCTGATGACGACTGCCGCGCTTGAGCGCGAAATCACCGCCAGTTACGCCAGCTCGGCGAGCGTGCCACCGCATGCGCGGCTGGTGTTGCGCATGCTGCAGAACCTGCGCCACGGCGCACTGCGCATCGCCTGCCCGGACGGCACCGAGCTGGCCTTCGGCAACGACGCCGCACCGATCACGCTGCAGCTCGACAGCTGGGAGCCTTTCGCTGCCGCGCTGAAGTCGGGCGACATCGGCTTCGCCGAAAGCTATATCGGTGGACAATGGCACACCGATGACCTGGCCGGCTTGCTGCAGCTGCTGCTGCGCAATCGCGCGGCGCTCGAATCGGCAATCTACGGCAGCTGGTGGGGCGGACTGCTGTATCGCGCACGGCACCTGTTCCACCGCAATTCGAAAGCCGGCAGCCGCCGCAACATCCACGCGCACTATGACATCGGCAACCGTTTCTACCAGCTGTGGCTGGACCCGTCGATGACGTACTCGAGTGCCTGGTTCAGCGATCCGGCAATGAACCTGCAACAGGCGCAGCAGGCCAAATACCAGCGCATCTGCGATGAACTGCAAGTCGCGCCGGACGCGCGCCTGCTTGAGATCGGCTGCGGCTGGGGCGGCTTTGCCGAGCTGGCGGCGGCGCGCGGCGCACATGTGACGGGACTAACCTTGTCGACCGAGCAGCTGGCCTATGCACAGCAGAGGCTGGCAGACGCGGGCCTCGCCGCGAACGCCGACCTGCGGCTGCAGGATTACCGCGATGTGCGAGGCGAGTTCGACGGCATTGCATCGATCGAAATGTTCGAGGCCGTTGGCGAAGAATACTGGGACAGTTATTTCGCCTGCGTTGCACAACGCCTGAAACGCGGTGGCCGCGCGTGCATACAGACGATCACCATTGCCGACGAATTGTTCGAGCGCTACCGTCGCGGCAGCGATTTCATCCAGCAGTACATCTTCCCGGGCGGCATGCTGCCATCGCCATCGGAATTCCGCCGCCATGCGCAGATGCACGGGCTGCAGGTCGTCAACGAGCTGGCCTTCGGCCTCGACTACGCGCGCACGCTGGCTGAATGGCATGCGCGCTTCCTGGACGAACAGGCGGCGGTCGAGGCGCAGGGCTTCGACCAGCGCTTCATCCGCACCTGGCAGTTCTATCTCGCGTACTGCGAAGCCGGCTTCCGCGAGCACAGCATCGACCTGTTCCAGTTCACGCTGGAGAAGACCTGAAGGAGCCCATCGTGGCGCTGTCCTACCGCGAAACTGCACGCTGGATTGACGCGCACTTGCCGTCGGTATCGTCGCGACGGCCAGCCAGCCAGCCGCTGGCGGCCGTGGTGGCGTCAGGCTTGCTGTCCTTGCTGACGCTGCTGACGCTGCTGGCCCTGTTGCCGGTCGCCGCTGCCCAGTCCAGCGTGCCGGTGCCGGCGGCGATCCGGCCAATGCTGCCCGAGGCCGCACTGGTGGGCAACGGCAGCTATCGCTGGTTCGGGCTGAAGCTGTATGAAGCGCGACTGTGGGCAGCACGCAAGGCGATCGCGCCCGACAGTTGGGAAACGACGCCATGCGCGCTGGAGCTGGTCTATGCGCGCACCTTGTACGGTGAACGCATCGCGAAAGCCAGCGTCGACGAAATCCGCCAGCTGGGCATCGGCACGCCAACCCAGCACGCCGCGTGGCTGGACGCAATGAAGCGCGTGTTTCCGGACGTGAAGGAAGGCACGCAGCTGATCGGGCTCTACCAGCCCGGCGGCGCGACGCAATTCCTGCGCGACGGCCAACCTGCCGGCGAGATTGCGGACCCGGATTTCGGCAAGGCCTTCTTTGCCATTTGGCTGCATCCGAAGACCAGCGCTGCCAGGCTGCGCAGCGCGCTGTTCGGAATCAAACCATGAGTGCGTCGCTGAAGCAGTCGCTGGACGAGCAGACAGGCGGTGCGCCGCACGCCCCTGCAGCTGGCCCTGCGTCCGCTGCGAACAACAAGGCGGCGATGCCGGCGCTGTCGACCCGCAAACTGCTCGCCTATGGAATGTTCGGGCTGCCATTGGCGCTGGTCGCGCTACCGGTCTACGTGTTGGTGCCGCAGCTGTATGCGGGCAGCCTCGGCCTGTCGCTGACGGCTGTCGGCACCATCCTGCTAGCGGCGCGCGTGCTGGATGCCTTCATGGATCCGCTGTTTGGCCTGTGGATAGACGCGCGCGCCCGGGAGCGTGGCTATGCCGGCTTCGTGCTGCTGGCCTTGCCGCTGCTGGCTGTCGGCTACCTTGCGCTGATGCATCCGCCATCCATGGCACCGGGGAGCACGACGGCGCCCCTGGCGCTGGGCGCCTGGTTCGGGGCCAGCCTGGTGCTGGTCTATGCGGGCTACAGCCTGGCCACGATTGCGCACAACAGCTGGGGCGCCAACCTGGCGCCTGCGCGCGGCGCACGCGCAAGACTGACGGCCATGCGCGAAGCCTGGGCCCTGGCCGGCGTGGTGATCGCTGCCGCGCTGCCTGCGCTGGCGGGATTGCCGGCGCTGTCGGCCACCTTCGTCGGGTTGCTGCTCGCCGCTGCCGCCGTGCTGCTCCGGCATGCGCCGCGCCCCGTGCTGTCGGGCGCCGCGATACACGCCGGCGCCATCGACTGGCGCGGACCCTTGCGTGTCGCGCGCTTTCGCTGGCTGCTGGCGGTGTTTGCGATCAATGGCATTGCCGCCGCGATCCCGGCCACGCTATTTCTGTTCTTTGCGTCGGACCGCCTGCAGCTCGGCGCATGGAGCGGGCTGTTCCTGGTGCTGTATTTCGTCGCCGCTGCCATTGCGCTGCCGTTGTGGGCCGGGCTGGCAGCGCGCATCGGCGAAAAGCCGGCCTGGCTGGCGAGCATGTTGCTGGCCATCGCCGCCTTTGGCTGGACGGTGCAACTGGACAGCGGCGCACTGGCCGGCTTCGCGCTGATCTGCGGGCTGTCGGGCATCGCGCTCGGTGCCGACCTCGCGCTGCCGCCGGCACTGCTGGCCGGCGTGATCCATGCGGCCGGCGATGGCGGTAAGCGCGAGGGGGCGTATTTCGGGTGGTGGAGCTGGGTCACCAAACTGAACCTGGCACTGGCGGCCGGCATTGCACTGCCGCTGCTGGAGAGGCTGGGCTATGTGCCCGGCACAGCGGATCCCACTGGCAACAGTGCACTGGTGATTGCCTATGCCGTGTTGCCCTGCGTATTGAAAGCTGGTGCCGCTGCGTTGCTGTGGCGCGCACCTCTGGATGAAGTTTGAACGCCGCGCCATGACAACAGCCGGCCTACGATGGGAAGGAGTGATGTGATGCATGCGTGGCACACGCGATGGCTGAAGCGCTTGCAGGCCTTGCTGGCGGCAGCTTTGCTGGCTGGCTGCGGGACGACGATCAAGCCTGTCGACTATGCGGCCCAACAACCGACGCTGGACCTGCAGGCCTACTTCAACGGCACGGTCGATGCTTGGGGCATGTTCCAGGATCGTTCGGGCAAGGTCATCAAGCGTTTCACTGTCGTCATGCATTGCCATTGGGACGGCGACACCGGCGTGCTGGATGAGGACTTCACGTATTCGGACGGGACGACGCAAAAGCGCGTATGGACCTTGAAGAAGGTCGGCGACCACCGCTACGTCGGCACCGCGTCTGATGTGGTCGGCGAGGCCACCGGCGAAACCGGTGGCAATGCGCTGAACTGGACTTATGTGCTGGCGCTGCCGGTCGACGGCCGCACCTGGCACGTGAATTTTGATGACTGGATGTATTTGATGGATGACGACGTGATGCTCAATCGGGCTGTCATGAGCAAGTTCGGATTCCGTCTTGGAGAAGTGACTTTGTCGTTCCGCAAGAGGCCCGCCTGACATGGCGTATGTACACGCTCCCGGCCAGCAAAGCGCGCAGGGCACGTCCCTGTTGCGCAACCACTGGACCATGAACCCCCGCATCGACAGCTGGACCGGCCGTCGCGTGTGGGTGATCGGCGCGTCGACCGGCATCGGCGCCGAGACGGCACGCATGCTGCTGGCCTTCGGCGCGCGCGTCGCCTTGTCGGCACGCCAGACTGACGCCTTGGAAGAAGTGGCGGCCGGCCATCGCGATGCGCGGGTCTTGCCGCTGGACGTGACGCGCCATGATCAAGTGCTGGCCGTGCGCGACTTGCTGCTGGCCGACTGGGGAGGCATCGATCTGGTGCTGATCGTGGCCGGCGCCTACAGCGACATGCGGGCCGACAATTTCGACATGGCCGTCGTGAACCGCCTGATCGACGTGAACCTGCGCGGCGTTTTCCATTGTGTCGATGCCGCGCTGCCGGTCCTGTTGCGCACGCCGGGCAGCGGCATCGGCATCGTGTCATCGGTGGCCGGCTTCTTCGGCCTGCCGCGCACGCTGGCTTACGGCCCGACCAAGGCGGCGCTGATCAACCTTGCCGAATCCTTGTACTTCGACCTGCACCCGCGCGGCAATGCGATCTACCTGATCAACCCGGGCTTTGTCGCCACGCCAGCGACGGCCTCGAATGATTTCGACATGCCGGGCCTGATCAGCGCGCCCGAGGCAGCCGCGCATATCGTGCGTGGCATCGAGCGCGGCGCCTTTCAAATTCACTTCCCGCGCAACTTCACGAACTGGATGCGGTTCGGCCGGGTGCTACCCTACCGGTGGTATTTCTGGCTGACCCACAAGGTGACCGGTTTATGAATGCAGCCCCCTTGCACGACGCCAGCCTCGCGAGGCTGGTGGCTTTCTTCGAGACGATCGCGCCCGATACGGTGAACAGGCTCGACGCCGTCTATACCGACGATGTCTACTTCAAGGATCCGTTCAATGAAGTGCGCGGGCTGGTTCAGGTCAGCCGCATCTTTGCGCACATGTTCACCCAGGTCGATGGTCCGCGCTTCGTGATCACCGGCAGCGTGCTGCAGGGCGAGCAGGCTTTCCTGACCTGGGATTTCCTGTTTCGCATGCGACGCTTCTCGGATGAGGTGCAGTGCATACGCGGCGCGACCCACCTGAAGTTCGCCACCGACGGGCGCGCGAACTTCCATCGCGATTACTGGGATGCAGCCGAAGAGCTGTACGAAAAGCTGCCGCTGCTGGGCAGCATGATGCGCGGCCTCAAGCGGCTCGCGCGCAGCTGACCTCCCGACGGATCAGGCCCGATCAGGCCGTGTCGCCGGACTTGCGACGACGGCGGCCGGCGCTGGCGTCGGATCCGGCACTGGCGGCCGGCTTCTTTTTCGTCGCAGCCGGCTTTTGCGCAGGCTTGCTGGCCGGCGCAACCGCCTGGCTCACGGCCTGCTGAAACTGGTCTTGCACCGCATTCCACCAGACCGCGGGATTGGCAAATGGCGCAGCCATGCCGGCCGTGTCTTCCTTCGCACCTGCCTCGCCATGCTCGTCATCGCCGGCCGCGCCGGCCTTGGCGGACGCGAACGGCGACTCGAACGAAGGCTTGCCATCGGTGTGGGCGGCACCCGACGCCGCCTGCGCGAAGGTTTCGCTCATGGAACGCAACGCAGACAGTGTCGCGCTTTGCACTTCCAGCGCCTGTATCGAGCCGCGCAGCATGCTCATGTTCATCTGCAACCAGGATTCGACGGCCTTGAGGTCGGCGATCTGCTTGTCGATTTCCTCGGGCGACATCGACGGCATGGCCATGCCGGGAATTTTCATCGACCCCCACAAGCTCTTCACGAACTCGAGCGTATCGCCCATCGCGTTTGCGCCGGGAATGCCATTCATGCCATTGCTGGACATCGCTTCCTCCTTGTCGGGGGCGGGGCGGCAACTCCGCCACTGCGCCTATCGACTCCCAGCTTAGCAGATGGCGGCTTGCGGGCAAGGAAAGCAAGGGACCGGCATACAGGATGCGTGTCAAAGGGAAAGCCGATCGCGAATCCGGCAACGCGGCAACACCAGCGTCGCCCCCTGCGTCGACACCCGCGGTGTCACCGACATGAACGGCCTTGCATTTGCTTACAGTTGTTCGGCCGCGCTGCCCGGTCGTCGCTGTCCGATTTCATTACACTAGCGGCATGTCCCTGCGCTTGGCCTTCCCTTCCTCATTGCGACCCACACGTCGCAAACTGGGTTTCATCCTCGCTTTCCTATTTCTGGTGGTGGCCGCACATGTGGCCGTGATCGAATGGTTGCGGCATGAATTGCCGCTGGTCGATCTCCTTGATGATGAAGACGACAGCATCGTCAGCATCACGCTGCAATCGGCCCCGGAACCGCGCGAGCCGCCCGTCATGCCGAAGGTCAGGGAACTGCCGCCACCGACAGCGGCCGACAAGACCACGCCCGTTGCCGCAGTACCGGTCACGGAGGCACCGGTGGCTGCCGTGCCCGCCACGCCGGAAGCACCTGCGCCCGGAGCACCCGCGCCCGAGGCAACGGCCAGCACCCCGGACAGCCATGCGATCACGACGGCCGGCGAACCCGCTGCCGCTGCCGCCGCAACCGACGAAGCGGCACCGAAAACCTCGGCGCCGGCCTTGTTCGAGCGGGTCAGCCTGCCGCCGTCGGCCGAGCTGTCCTATGACGTCGTCGGCTTGCGCAATGGCAGCCGCATCAGCGGCCACGCCAAGGTCATCTGGAAGCAAGATGGCCAGCGTTATTCGCTGACGGGCGAAGTCGGCGTGCTGGTGTTCACGCTGATCAGCTACAAGAGCGTCGGCGAAGTCGGCCAGATCGGACTGGCCCCGACCACGTATGCAGAAAAGCGCATAGGCCGTTCGCAGACCAATACGCACTTCCAGCGCGATCGCAACAGCATCAGTTTTTCAGCATCGACCGGCACCTATCCGTACAAGGGCGGCGAACAGGATCGCAGCACCTGGATCTGGCAGCTCGCCTCGCTGGGACGCGGTGATCCCGGCAAGTTCGAATCGGGGCTGGTGTTCGACATGTCGGTCGCCGGGCATAAATCACTGGATGGCTGGCGCGTTTATGTGAATGGGCGCGAAAATATCGAACTGCCCCAAGGTACGATTTCGACCTGGAGGTTGTCGGTCATTCCCGGTGAGAACAGCTTCGACAAGCAGTTCGACCTGTGGCTGGCGCCGGATCGCGACTGGTATCCGGTCATGCTGAGACATTTGGACAAGGCGGGCAACAGCGTCGAAATGCTGCTGACCCAAGTGAAGCAATGACGCCGGAGCCGGCGTCAAACAAGAAATCGAGCAAGCAAGTGGACACCCTGCATACCCCTGGCATCACCCTGCCGGCCTACCGCGCCGGCCGCATCCCGCGCGCCCTCAGCCATTTCGACACGGATGCCCGCCCTCGGGCCGCGCGCCTTCGACTCACAGGTCCGCTGCGCAGCATCGCACGCCGTGCGATGCTGGTCGCCGGCTGCCTGGCCTTGGTCGCAGGACCGGCGGCTGCGCTTGAGCCGGTGACCATCAACCCGCCGCCGTCGGCCCAGCTGGATTACACGATCCGCGCCGATGTGATCGGGCTGGTACTGGAAGGCACCAGCCAGATCAACTGGATGAGCGATGCCAGCAAATATACGCTGCAGCTCGAAACGCGCACCGCACTGACCGGCGTGCTGCTGACCGATAAGAGCGTAGGCAGCTTCGATCGCTATGGGCTGGCGCCCAACAGCTATTCGATGCGGCGCTTCCGCAAGGATCCGGCCGTCGCCCATTTCGACCGTCAGGCCGGCCAGATCAATTTCGCCGGCGATGGCACGCCCTACAAGCTGCAGGGCGGCGAACAGGACAGGGCGAGCGTGCTGTGGCAGCTGATGTCGACGGCGCGCGCGCGCCCGACGCTGACCGCCGGCAGCAAGTGGACTTACTATGTCGCCGGCCATCGCGGCGGCGAACCCTGGACCTTCCAGCTGAAGGACAAGCAAAAAGTACCGACCGGCCTCGGCGAACTCGAGGCATGGCACTTCGCCCATGTGCCCGCCGACAAGAAGACGACGACCCAAGTCGACATCTGGCTGGCGCCGGCACAAGAGTGGTTCCCGGTGAAGATACGCTTCTCCGAACCGAACGGCGATTTCATAGAACAATCCCTGAACAAGATCACCAGGAAATGATGTCTCGCACATTCCGATTCAAGCGCGGCACCGTCTGCGGGGCGCAGCGATGAGCACGTCGGGTAACCAGGCGGCACTGGTCCTGTTTTCAGGCGGACAGGATTCGGCCACCTGCCTCGCCTGGGCCTTGTCGCGTTATGCGCGTGTCGAGACGCTGGGCTTTGATTACGGCCAGAGGCATGCGATCGAGCTGCAGGTCAGGAAGCCTGTACTGGACGCGATCCGCGCGCTGAAGCCCGAATGGCGCGAACGCCTCGGTGATGACCACTTGCTGGACCTGTCGGTGCTGGGCGAGGTGTCGGACACGGCACTGACCAGCGACACCGCGATCACGATGCAAGCCAATGGCTTGCCGAACACCTTCGTCCCGGGACGCAACTTGCTGTTCTTGACGCTGGCTGCGGCACTGGCCTATCGGCGCGGCATGGCCGTGCTGGTCGGCGGCATGTGCGAGACCGATTTCTCCGGCTATCCGGACTGCCGGCACGACACGCTGCAAGCGCTGCAATCGTCGCTGCAACTGGGCATGGCAAGCGATGTGACGATCGCCACGCCACTGATGTGGCTGGACAAGGCGGCCACCTGGTCGCTGGCCGAAGAACTGGGCGGCATGCCGCTGGTGGACCTGATACGCAGCGACACCCACACCTGCTACCTTGGCGAGCGCGGCGAACTGCATGACTGGGGCCATGGTTGCGGCCATTGCCCGGCGTGCGAATTGCGCGAGAAAGGTTATCGGCAGTATCTGGCATCGAAAGGTGCCGCACCGCCAGTCCGCTGACGTTACCGAATCCGGGGGCACACCAATAAAACGGCCTGCGCAGCAAGCACTGCGCAGGCCGTTGGCCGTTGGTCGTTGGCGCTGGTGTTTCTACAAAGGCCCTGCCGCCGCAGGTATCTCGCCAGCTGCAGGCTGACCCGAATTACGCGGCATGACGCCCGCCCACCGGTGAGGTCGTTGCACCGACCTGCAAGGCAGCCAGCAGCGTCGCCTGCTTTTCCTTCGCATTGCGCAGGTGGCGCTCCTTCACGTGACCGTAGCCGCGTATCTCTTCCGGAATGCTGGCCAGCTCCACCATCAGCGACAGGCGCGCCGACGTCAATGCCGGCAAAAGGCGCGCGATGGTGTCACGGTACTCGGTGATCAATGCGCGCTCGACTTTGCGCTCGTCGGTGTGGCCAAACGGGTCTAGCACGCTGCCGCGCAGGAAGCGCAGCTTTGCCAGCAGCGGGAATACCATGCCGACCCAGCTGCCGTATTCCTGCTTGACCAGATGGCCCTGGGCATCGCGCTGGGACAGCAGGGGCGGTGCAAGGTGGTACTTGACCTGGTAATCGCCTTCGAACATGCCCGCGATCTTGGCCTTGAAGGCCGGGTCGCTGTGCAGTCGCGCGACTTCGTACTCATCCTTGTAGGCCATCAGCTTGAACAGGTAACGCGCCACGGCTTCGGTCAGGCGCAGCTTGCCGCTGCCTGCGTCGGCCGGCTTCGCGTCGCCGAGCTTTTCTTCGGCAACGCGTACTTGTGCGACGAAATCTCCGTACTGCTTCGCATACGCGGCATTCTGGTAATCGGTGAGGAAAGCGACGCGGCGCTTGATCAGGTCATCCAGTGATGGCGAGCGGCGGAATTCGATTACCTGTGCCGGCGCGAGCGCATGCACTTCCTTCTCGACCGTGCCGAGGTCGGCCGCAGCCAGCCGGCCCCATGCAAACGATTGCTGGTTGAAGTCGACCGACACGCCATTGAGCTCGATCGCCTTCAGCACTGCGCTCTCGGGCAGTGGCACCCAGCCGCGCTGCCACGCATAACCGAGCATGAACATGTTGGTAGCGATGGAGTCGCCCATCAGCGCCGTTGCCAGCTTGCCGGCTTCGACCGCGGCCACCGCCTCGTCGCCACAGGTCGAACGCAAGGTCGCGACCGACACCGCGTCCGGATAGGCCCAGTCGGGGTTCTTCACGAAGGCGGCCGTCGGTGCCAGCGTCGCATTCACCACCACATGCGTGCGGCCGGCACCCATGCGCGACAGCGCATCCTTGCTGGCGGCAACCAGCACGTCGCAGCCGATCACGAGGTCGGCGCCGCCGGTGCCGACGCGGGTCGAGAAGATGTGCTCATCCGAATGTGCAAGGCGCACATGGGACAGCACCGGGCCGCCTTTCTGCGCAAGGCCGCTCATGTCGAGCACGCTGCACGCCTGGCCGGCGACGTGCGCGGCCATCGCAAGGATCTGGCCGACGGTCACGACGCCGGTGCCGCCGATGCCAGTCACCAGCACGCCGTAGGGCTGCTCGGCCAGTGACGGCAGCTGCGGTTGCGGCAAAGCCCTGGCACGTTCCAGCGCGGTGGCTTTGGCGACGCCGCCGGCATCCTTGCCGCCGGCTTTCTTCGGCTTTTTCAGCTGGCCGCCTTCGACGGTGACGAAGCTCGGGCAGAAGCCGGTGACGCAGGAGAAGTCCTTGTTGCAGGTGGACTGGTTGATCGTGCGCTTGCGGCCGAATTCGGTTTCCAGCGGCTCGACCGACAGGCAGTTGGACTTCACGCTGCAATCGCCGCAGCCTTCGCAAACGGCCTCGTTGATCACGGCGCGCTTGGCCGGGTCCGGGTACGCATTGCGCTTGCGGCGACGGCGCTTCTCGGACGCACAGGTTTGGTCATAGATGATGGCCGATACGCCCTTGACCTCGCGCATCTCGCGCTGCACCTGGTCGAGCTCGCTGCGATGGCGGATCGTGACACCGGGCGCCCAGTCGGTGCCAATCGGATATTTGTCCGGCTCGTCGGTCACGACGACGATGGGCGTCACGCCTTCGGACGCGATCTGGCGCGAGATGGCAGCCGGGTTGAGCGGACCGTCATGGGTCTGGCCGCCGGTCATTGCGACGGCGTCGTTGAACAGGATCTTGTAGGTCATGTTGACCTTGGCCGCTGCCGCCGCGCGTATCGCCAGCAGGCCCGAGTGGTAATAGGTGCCGTCGCCGATGTTGGCGAACACGTGCGGCTCGCTGGTGTAGGGCGCGGTGCCTATCCAGGTCGCGCCCTCGGCGCCCATGTGGGTGAAGGTCACGGTCGAGCGGTCCATCCACAGCGCCATGTAATGGCAGCCGATGCCGGCCAGCGCGCGGCTGCCGTCAGGCACGCGGGTCGATGTGTTGTGCGGGCAGCCCGAGCAGAAATAGGGAATGCGTTCCTGTTCCGGATTGGTGGTACTGACCTTCAGCACCGATTCCTTCGCCTCGATATAGGCGATGCGCTCGCGCACGCGCTGCTCGATCGGATGGCCGGCGAAATAGCGCGAGATGCGCGCCGCGATCGCGCGCGCCACTTGCGCGGGGTTGAGCTCATAGGTCGCCGGCAGCAGCCAGTCGCCATGCCCGGCATGGCGCTGGTTGCTCCATTCGCCGGTATCGTCGAACTTGCCGACCACGCGCGGGCGCACGTCGTCGCGCCAGTTGTACAGCTCTTCCTTGAGCTGGTACTCGAGCAGCTGGCGCTTTTCTTCGACGACGAGGATCTCTTCGAGGCCGGTCGCGAACTCACGCACGCCTTCGGCCTCGAGCGGCCAGCTCATGCCGACCTTGTACAGGCGCAGGCCGATGTCGCGCGCGACTTGTTCATCGATGCCGAGGTCGTCCAGCGCCTGCCGCGTGTCGAGGTAAGCCTTGCCGGCGGTGAGGATGCCGATGCGCGCCTTCGGGCTGTCCCAGACGATGCGGTTGAGCTTGTTGGCGCGCGCATAGGCGAGCGCCGCATACCACTTGTAGTTGACCAGCCGTTCTTCCTGTCCGAGCACCGTGTCGGGCCAGCGGATGTTGAGGCCGCCGGGCGGCAGGTCGAAGTCTTCGGGCAGCACGATCTTCACGCGGTCCGGGTCGACGTCGACGGTGGCGCCGGATTCGACGACGTCAGTCACGCACTTCATCGCGACCCAAAGGCCGGTGTAACGGCTCATGGCCCAGCCGTGCAGGCCGTAGTCGAGGTATTCCTGCACCGACGACGGGTACAGCACCGGAATGCCGCACGCCTTCAGGATGTGCTCGCTCTGGTGCGCATTGGTCGAGGACTTCGCGGCATGGTCGTCACCGGCCAGCACCAGCACGCCGCCGTGCTGCGCGGAGCCGGCATTGTTTGCATGCTTGAACACGTCGCCGCTGCGATCGACGCCCGGACCCTTGCCGTACCACATGGAGAACACGCCATCGTATTTCCCGCCCGGAAATAGGTTGGCTTGCTGCGTGCCCCAGATGCTGGTCGCGGCCAGATCTTCATTGACGCCCGGATGGAAGCGCACATGATGCGCATCAAGGTATTTCTTTGCCTTCGCGGCAGTCTGGTCAACGGTGCCGAGCGGCGAGCCGCGATAACCGGTGATGAAGCCGGCCGTGTTGAGGCCCGCGGCGAGGTCGCGCTGGCGTTGCATCATCGGCAGGCGTATCAGGGCCTGTGTGCCTGTCAGGAAAACACGGCCACGCTCGAGCGTGTATTTATCGTCGAGGGTAATGGCCTCCGGCTGCAGGGCAAGCTGCTTGTCCAGTGGTGCATTCATTTGCATCTCCAATGTGGGCGGGATTCGACGTGCGGCTGTGGCCTCGCTTTGGCGGCCAGGTTTCCGCGGCTGGGTGTCACCGGCCGGATGTCATTGGCATGGTGCCGTCGCCGCAGTGCAGCATGCGCTTCCCTTTGTTATGGCTGCAAGTATAGACGGGTCGCTCCGGTCACACCACGAAGCTCGGTGGCTGCCAGCGGAATGGCCGCATGCCACGGTTCTTCACGCGCCTTTGCACCTGTAACAAGCAGTAAAAGGAGCGGCCCCGCTGGCGTCCGGCGAAGAAGATGCATGACATCAGATTTCCATTGCAGTTCACTGAAGAAAGGAAAACGATGAACACCTCCAAGACCCTGATGCTGCTGGTATCCGGACTGTTCGTGTCCGGCATGGCACTGGCTGACCATCATGACGCCGGCGCCGGCAAGGACGACATGCACCACCGGGGTGGCATGCATGGCGGCATGGGACCCGGCCCGATGTTCGACAAATTCGACACCGACAAGGACGGCCGCATCAGCAAGGAAGAGATGCGTGCCAGCACCGACAAGCTGTTCGCCGAAGCCGACACCAACAAGGATGGCTTCATCTCGAAAGAAGAGATGGAAGCGCATCACAAGGCCATGCGCGAAAAGATGCACGACAAGATGCGTGACAAGATGCAGGAGCGCTGGAAGGCTGCCGACAAGGATGGCGACGGCGCGCTGAGCAAGGCTGAAGTCGATGCCGCAAAGATGACGCACCTGTCACGTGACTTCGACAAGCTGGACAAGAACAAGGATGGCAAGCTGACTCCGGACGAGATCCGCGCGATGATGCCCGAGCGACCGGCAGCGAAGTAATTCGTCCTTCGGCTTGGCCAAGGTTTTCTGAGCAAACGCTGCAAACGGCCGCCCGCGGATTTCCGGCAGCGGCCGCTTTTCTCCCCGAGCTACGCCTTCCTCCGGCGTATTTCAGGCCCGTCATTTCGGTGACGGGCCTTTTTTATTCTGGCGGCTTATTGCAGCGACTGTTCGACGGCATCGACCCGCGCCGCATGCACGGCTTCGGCGATTTTTTCTGATGTCCGCTCGGATGCACGCTGCATCACACCGGCGGCGATTTCGCCGGCATTGACTGCCTGTGCGGCGGCCAGCGCGCGCTGCAGCAGCGCAGCCTGGGGGAAGGGGCTGTGTTCGAAGCCGGTGCGACCGCGTGCATCGCACTCGCTGGCTTCGAGCATCGCGACAAAACGCGCCGGCTTGCGGAACGCATCGCAGCGCTCGAACAATTTCACGATCGTGGCCGCGCGCAGTTCCTTCGCGCGCGCGACGTTGCCGTGCTCGCGCGCCGTCATGGTCGCCAGATCCCTGACCTCGTTGGGCAGCTTCAGGCGCTTGGCCATAGCATCGACCAGCGCGACGCTGCGCGCTTCGTGCGCGATATGGCGCGGCCAGTGGCCCGGGTCGGTCGTGCCCTTGCCAAGGTCATGCAGCAGTGCGGCAAAGCGCACCGGCAACGGCAGTTCGCGCGCAGCGGCCAGGTCGACCACCATCATCACGTGCACGAAGGTATCGATCTCGGGATGATGCTGCGCCGGCTGCGGCACGCCGGCCAGCGCATCGAGCTCGGGCAGGATGCGCGCCAGTGCGCCGCAGTCGCGCAGCACGGCAAACATGCGCGATGGCTTGTCTTCCATCAGCCCGCGCGACAGTTCCTGCCACACGCGCTCCGGCACCAGTGCATCGACCTCGCCGGAATCGACCATCTGCCGCATCAGCGCCTGCGTTTCCGGCGCGACGGTGAAGCCGTCAAAACGTGCCGCGAAGCGCGCAATGCGCAGGATGCGCACCGGATCTTCGGCAAAGGCCGGCGACACGTGGCGGAACACGCGCTGCTGCAAGTCGTCGCGGCCGCCGTAAGGATCGACCAGCGTGCCGTCCGCATGCTGGGCAATCGCATTAATCGTCAGGTCGCGCCGCTGCAGGTCCTGTTCGAGCGTGACGTCGGGTGCGGCATGGAACGCAAAACCGGTATAGCCGGGCGCGGTCTTGCGCTCGGTGCGCGCCAGTGCATATTCCTCATGCGTGTCCGGGTGCAGGAAAACCGGGAAGTCCTTGCCGACGGCGACGAAGCCCAGTGCCTTCATCTGTTCGGGCGTGGCGCCGACCACCACATGGTCGCGGTCCTTGACTGGCAAGCCGAGCAACGCATCGCGCACGGCACCGCCGACGACATAGGTGTTCAGGTGCCCGGGTTCGACGGTCATCGTTCAGTGGCGCGCAAGGTAATCGGGCGCCACGGCTTCCAGCGGCTGCGGATGCCAGTGCGGCGGCACCGGGTAGCGGCCGCTGGCGACATTGTCGGCCTTCATCGAATCGAGGTTGTCGCGACTCATCAGCGGTTCGCCCGGCAAATACTCGAACAGGAAAGCCTGCAGCCGCGCCAGCGCATCAGGCAGGGCAAGGACGGGACGCGGATGGCCGCTGTAGACGCCAGCCAGCCTGACCAGTTCGCGCAGCGTGTAGACGTGCGGCCCGACCAGTTCATAGACCTTGCCGATGGCGGAACGATCGTCGAGTGCGCGCACGAAGGCATCGGCGACATCACCGACGTACACCGGCTGGAATTTCGTATCGGCGCCACCGAGCGCCATCACTGGCAGCCAGCGCTGCAGCGTTGCAAACAAGTTCAGGAAATGATCGTCGCGACCAAACACCACCGATGGCCGGCATGATGTGACGTCCAGTCCGGCGTCGAGCATGATCTTCTCGCCCTCGGCCTTGGAGCGCTGGTACATAGACGACCCGTCAGCCGCCGCGCCCAGCGCGCACATGTGCAGCACGCGCCTGACGCCGTTGCGCCGGCAGGCTTGCACCAGCCGACGCGGCAACTCGACATGCGCGCGCTCGAATGCCGGCCCCCAGGGCTGGCCGGGACGCGAATGCAGCACGCCGACGAGGTTGATGACAGCGTCGCAGCCTTGCAGCAGCCGGTCCAGCTGCGCCGCATCGAACACGTCGGCTTCATCGACCTGCACGGTCGGCAGCACCAGCAAATGACGTGCGCGCGCATAACGACGCGTCGGCACCACGACGCGATAGCCGGCATCAGCCAGGCGTGCGGCCACCACGCTGCCGATGAATCCACTGCCGCCGATCAGGAGTATCGAGCGATGGCGCATCGACATCCTCAGGGCAGGTCGCCCAGTTCGGCCAGATTGGCGTCGCGCGGTGCGACTACGCCCAGCCTTGCCTTGAGCGACTGCGGCTTGTTCTCGAACTGCGCCGCATACCAGGTGGCATTGGCGAGCACGTTCTTCACGTAGCCGCGCGTCTCGGAGAAGGGTATGGTTTCGGCAAACACGGCCCCCTCGACCGGCTTGTCGAGCGTGGAGCGCCACAGGCGCGGACGGCTGGGACCGGCGTTGTAGGCGGCCGTTGCCAGCGTCTGCGATCCGCCGAGGTTGGCCAGCACCATGTTCAGGTACCGGGTGCCGAGCGTGATGTTGGTACGGATGTCGTTCAGGCTCGCGACCGAAAAGCCGCTCATGCCCATTTTCTTCGCCACATAGTTGGCCGTGCCGGGCATGATCTGCATCAGGCCCGATGCGCCGACCGACGACCTGGCGCTCTTCACGAATCGCGACTCTTGCCGGATCAGGCCATAGACCCAGGCCATGTCGAGGCCGATCGGGTGGGTGGCAGCCAGCATGATGTCGTCATGCGGGGTCGGGTAACGCTGGCTGAGGTCGATCTCGCTCTTCGCCCGATCGGCGGTGGTCACCATGCGGTCCAGTACTTCGCTCTTGCGCGCGAATTCGCCGGCAGCCAGCAGCTGGCGCTCGCCCAGCTTGCGCAGCTGCCAGTTCCATTCGCGGTTGCCCTCGAAGCGCAGCTCGAGGTCGAAGAAACGCAAAGCATTCTGGAAGCCCGGATTGGCCTCGGCCTCGGCGATCTCGTCGGAACCCGGCGGCATCGGCCTGGGCGGCGGCATGATCGGCAGGCCCAGCTCTTCGGTCGCCAGCAAGCCATAGAAATGATGCTGGCCCGCGATTAGCTGGAAGTGCCTGAATGCGTCGTCCTTTGCACCTTGCACGGCCAGCGCGCGGCCGCGCCAGTAAGTCCATGACGGCTCGCGGCGCAGGTCGGCCGGCATCGCATCGATGGCTTTCAACACCATCTGCCAGTCGCCGGCGCGCAGCGCCGCGCGCGCGCGCCACTGGTAGCCTTCCTGCGACAGCTGCGCATCCCAGGTCTTGCGCCACTGGCCGACCGCCTCTTTGGACAGCGCCAGCGATGCAGGCAGTGCAATCTGAGACCACGCCAGCGCGCGCTCTTCGTGGCTCAACTTCGACTGCTGGCGCTCGAGAAACCTGATCGCCTTTTCCTGGTTGTCACGCGCGAGTCGGCCGAGCGCGATCAGGAACAGCTCGTGCGAGGTGCGCGCCGACGGAAGCGCGCGGTCCAGCACGGCCGAGGGCTTGTCGATCGCCTGCGCGAGCTGCTTGTCGTTGACATCGGTGTAATTCGCGATGCGGCGCGCGATGCCGGGCTGGCCGGCCTCGACCGCGAGCCGCACCTGGCGCCAGACATCGGCGTCGCTGAATTGCTTGTCTTTCGCGAGGCGGCCGATCAGCTCCGGGCAGGCTTCGCCGTAGTACTTGGGCTGTACCAGCAAGTCGCGCGCAGCGCCGGCGATGTTCGTGCCCTTGGCCAGCTTCGACGACAGCGCATAGCACTTGACCTGGGTATCGTCGTTCAGCACGAACAACGGATATTGTTCGTCGAACAAGCGCCAGTCGCGCGCGCGGCCCAGCAACAGCAGCCAGTCATTGCGCAGGCGGTCTGCAATCGCAGTACCGTCATATTTGTCGAGGAAGGCGCGGATCTCGCCTTCGGGTGCCGACACCAGTCGCGGGTAGAGGCGGTAATACTCGACGTACGAGGGTACCGGGTAATCGCCGAGGCGCGCCGACAGGCGGCCGGCCTCGCTGATGTCGCCGCGCAGCGATGCCTCACGCAGCGCGATGAAATCGAGATCGGCCGATGACGCCACGACAGGTGCGCGGCGCGCGGCCTGTGCCGCCGGCGTCATCCACGCAGCTGCGGCCAGCACGCACAGGAGGGTACCTGCCAGCGCAAAAGTCCGGACATTCATCGACGGTGTTTTCAGAGACTTCATTGGTGGTGCCCGCGCTGCAATTGCTGAGTGAATTTCCGAAATTAAATTCGTTCTTTAGAATAGCACGCAGCCACCCCATGAATCGGCAGAGCAATGCCATTTTTCAGCGATGAATAACCTGTCCACAAAGTCGGAATTGCGGGCCGCCCTGATTGCAGCACGGCGGCAGATGCCGGCTGATGTGAAGGCGCAGTCGGATGCGCGGATCATCGAGCGGCTGGCAGCTTGGATTGACGCGCGTCAGGTCGGGCTGCTGGGCGGCTATCTTGCGATGGCCGGGGAACCGGAACTGGCGCCGCTGTATGCAGCGCTGGCAAAGCGCGGGGTGGTCGTCGCAATGCCGGTGGTGGTCGAGCGCCACCATCCCTTGCGCTTCGTGTGCTGGCAGCCGGGCGATGCGCTGGCGCGCGATGCCAGCGGCACGCTTGCGCCGTCCGCGCGCGCGAACTTCGTGCAGCCGGACGCGGTGATAGCGCCCTGTCTTGGCTACACCGAACAGAATCTGAGGCTGGGTTATGGCGGCGGCTATTTCGACCGCACGCTGGCGCAGTCGCCGCGGCCGCTGGCCGTAGGCGTGGCCTATGCGACGGCGAGGGTGGCATTTGCGGCTGACGCTTACGACGTGCCGCTGGACCACATCATTACCGACTGAAGCGCGCTATCCCGCGCCGACCGTCGATCGGAAGACGCCGGGTCACCCGAGTCCAGACGCGGACTTGCCGGCATCACATCGACATCAGGCTTGCAGTTGCTTCCAGATCGCCAGCGTCGGTGCCGCCTGGTTCATCGAGTAGAAATGGATGCCCGGCGCCCCGCCGGCCAGCAGTTGCTCGCACAACTGCGTGACCACATCCAGGCCGAAGGCCTTGATCGACTCGGTGTCGTCGCCAAAGCTGGCCAGCTTCAGGCGTATCCAGCGCGGAATCTCGGCGCCGCACATGTCGGAGAAGCGCATCAGCTGCGTGTAGTTCGTGATCGGCATGATGCCGGCCACGACAGGAATATCGACGCCGAGCTTTTGCGCGTCTTCGACAAAACGGAAATACGCGTCCGAGTTGTAGAAGTACTGCGTGATTGCCGAGTTGGCTCCCGCCTTCACCTTGCGCACGAAGTTCCGCAGGTCGTCCTGCGGCGACTTCGCCTGCGGGTGCATCTCCGGATATGCCGCGGCCTCGATCTGGAACCAGTCACCGGTCTCGGCGCGGATGAATTCGATCAGCTCGCTCGCATAGCTGAGCTCGCCCGACAGTCCGCCGAAGCCGCTCGGCAGGTCACCACGCAGCGCGACCACCTGGCGAATGCCGTGCGCCTTGTACTCGTCGAGGATCTCGCGCAGATCGGCGCGCGAACGGCCAATGCACGACAGGTGCGGCGCCGCCTTGTGGCCTTCATTGTGGATCTCGAAGACGGTGTCGCGCGTGCCGGCCTGCGTGGAGCCGGCGGCGCCGAAGGTCACCGAAAAATATTCGGGCTTCATCTCGGCCAGTTGCTTGCGCGTGGCGCGCAGCTTCTCGGCGCCCTCCGGCGTCTTCGGAGGGAAGAACTCGACGCTGAAACTATGTTGGGACATTTATCTTCTTATCAGAAGCGCAGACAGCGCCCATGAAATCACGCTGTACACGAATGCGGCCAGCACCGCGGAGCCAAAGCTGGCGACCCGGAAGCCGTGCACCAGGTCGGCGACGGCCCAGAACATCAGGCCATTGATCACGAACACGAACAGGCCCAGCGTCAGGAAGGTGACGGGCAGGGTCAGCACGATCAGGATCGGGCGGATCAGGGTATTGACCAGTCCCAGCACCAGCGCCGCAAACAGCGCCGTGGTGAAACTGTCAATCTGCACCGCGGCCAGCAAATGCGGCAACGCGAAGATGGTCGCGGCATTGATCAGCCAGACGAGCAGCAGGCGAGTGAACATGGGCAGGCAGCGAGGAACAGGCAAATAAACAAGGAAGGGGCGCGCGCATGGCGCGCGCCCCGCATCGCGATTAGTAGCGATAGTGGTCCGGCTTGTACGGGCCTTCCTTCTTGACGCCGATGTACGTTGCCTGCTCTTCCGTCAGCTTGGTCAGCTGCGCATTGAGCTTCTTCAGCTGCAGCAGCGCGACTTTTTCATCGAGATGCTTGGGCAGCGTGTAAACGCCGACCGGATACGCAGCGGTGTTGGTGAACAGCTCGATCTGGGCGATGGTCTGGTTCGCGAACGACGAGCTCATCACATACGACGGATGGCCGGTACCGCAACCGAGGTTCACCAGGCGGCCTTCTGCCAGCAGGATGATGCGCTTGCCATCCGGGAAGATGATGTGGTCGACCTGCGGCTTGATGTTTTCCCAGGTGTACTGCTTCAGTGCGGCGACTTCGA
>JACCDU010466089.1_pt1 | contig 32166 bp, 61 predicted proteins | sample 7446081 | NCBI WGS metagenome assembly JACCDU01 (sample SAMN15323447, study PRJNA562643) | freshwater metagenome | isolation source: river surface water | place: USA:Blue River Watershed | collected 2017-08-17
GGCTACCGAGAGCAAACAACCTACAGCTGAAAACTAGCGCTAATATATACTGGACATGGCCCAGTGAATCACTAACCACAGGTCATTTATTAGCGGATCTATTTAATCTACCATTATTGGAGCATACGTGGTGGAGGTATGCTTATGATGGAAATTCTGCTAACTATAGAACACAAAGAGCCGCGGTTGAGAATGTGTCTGACCCAGATATATTACTTAAAGCGTTTTCTTCTCTAACGGTGCAGCTAGCGTATTTTACTGGAACTAAGAGAACGGCAGCGATGGCTATAGCGCCACTAATGGGTTGGTGGCCACAACCATCCTCTGGTAATGGCAGCCCACCCTCGTCAGCCCCCTATATCGAACCATATCGAATAAGAGCACTGATGAGATCGATGATTTGTTGGACACTGGCAAATGGCCACATACCGGTTGTTCCTAGTGGAATATATGATGGTATATTTGATGAGGCCCCCTCTCCAGAGTATACTGGATATATTTATCCTAATAAACCGATGTGGTATGGTGACCCCGATCACTATAGTGATATTTATTCGTTCATCTGTCGATATAGTTGGTTGTTTGATGCGTTTGAAGCAGCGCCTTCTGTTGCTTTAGTTGTTCCGTGCTTACCAACCAGCTTATCCTTTAAGAACTATAACGGAACATTTAATCTAGGCGATACGAATTACTGGGTTTCTAACTTCATAAAGCCTTTGGTGGAAAATAATATATCATTTACCATAAATCCGGTCGGCGGCGCGATTAGGCAGATACCTCTAAGTAATTATCCTTTAAGTCAGTATGATGCCGTAGTTAAGATGAATAGTGATTCTAACTTTACGCTATATGGTGCTGAGATACCGGTCTCCCCAAATGTGCTTAGTTACAGTGATTTTTTTAGTGGGTCGATTGGACAATATCCATACATGGTTATATACGGACATACAGATAATACTAGGCCAACCATATCGACTGTTCGTGTATGCTCGAAAGATAAATCAATCGCGATACACTTGGTCAATACTAATTCCTGTGATTACTCTGCTGACTCTGGTAATGGTTTGAAAAATAACCCCCAGAATAATTTAGTTATGTATTTTAAAACGTCTAAGCTTGTAAAACAGCCAAGACAAATATTGTTTTTTGAACCAGGATGTATAGATGCCGTTACTTGTAAGTTTGTAATGGATCAGGATTATTTGGCGATAAATATACCGCCACTCATGGACTATGGTATCATTTTAATTGAATAATAGACAGGATAAACTATGTTAAAAATATCTGAACTTCCATTAGCCGGTGCGATCACCGGTACTGAACAGCTAGAAATAATACAAAATGGTGAGAATAGAAGAGTGGCTGTTGCCACTCTCGCTATCGCTGGTCCAGTAGGTCCTCAGGGTCCTGCTGGTCCTCAAGGCATACAAGGAGAGATAGGTCCAGCAGGACCACAAGGTCTAAAAGGCGATACTGGGGACACTGGTCTGCAAGGACCGGTTGGACCACAAGGTATACAGGGTCTACAAGGAAACACTGGTCCTCAGGGTCCTGCTGGTCCTCAAGGTATACAAGGAGAAACAGGACCAGCAGGACCACAAGGCCCCGTGGGTCCAACCGGTGATACAGGAACGATTATATATAGCGGCGCAGGGGTACCAGTAGGCGTAGTTGGAGAGAAGGCTGGTGACTATTTTATCGATACCGTGAGCGGGGATGTTTATATTAGAAATCAGGTTGAATGGGTACTGGATTTCAATATAAAAGGACCTCCGGGGCAAGATGGTGCTCAGGGACCAATAGGTCAACAAGGCATACAGGGCGTACAAGGCCCCGTGGGTCCTCAGGGTTTACAGGGCATTCAGGGTGAGGTGGGCCCAGCCGGCCCACAAGGTATACAAGGGGAGGCAGGGCCTGCTGGCCCAGTCGGTCCAGCGGGCGCTGACGGAGTGGATGGCTCGGATGGACTTATTTACGCCGGCAACGACTGGGTTACTGTTGATTCAAGGACAAGAGCATCCATATTTCAGTATACCTCAGTGAATGCGGCCGCCGATGCTGTCTGGATGGATGCTTACTCTACAATAATTCCAGGTGGTGCTTTGGGTGAAAATGGGGAGCTGATGCTTGGTAACATAACTACATATTCGGATAGTCCAAGCATCAAACAGCAGCGATGGGTGTACGATGGTCAGGTGGTGTCTCCTACTATATCAAATACATCCGGGTCAGGCCCTAATAGATCCTTCTCTTGCGCTACTGTTGTTTCAAACAACGGAACCGAAGAGGAGCAGCTTTACCATGATTCAGTGGTACTAAATGGCCCTAGTATCGGAGAATTCGTGGCTACTAACGTAGATACTAAATTAGACAAAGTTTTAAAATTACAAATTAGATTTAGTGACGCCACTATTGCCGGGGATATAATAACTGTAAAGAAAATAGATGTTAAAATAAGAAGGGGTGTCGTATGACTGATTACTATTTTGATTCCACGGCACCTAGCGGTGGGGACGGCAGTCAGGCTAATCCATATAACAGTGTTAGTCAGCTAAGCTCTAGATTCATTGGTGGTAATAGAATATTATTTCACGCCGGTAAACCAATACCTGTGTCTGGTTTCTCTACTAGATTAAGAATAGCTAAAACAGGGGATGGTACTCTAAACATAGGGGCGTATGGCGCTGGCGATTCTAAGCCTTACTTGACAGCAGCGGCGCCATCCACCGCGTTTCATCTTCTTGATGTTTATTCTACTAGTGGTACGGTTGGACCAAGCGGCAGGCATGTGATAATAGAAGATATAGCTGCTAGAAATTCTGATTACAGTGGTGGTTTAATTAGAGCATCCGCGAACGCTATAGTCGAGGATGTATTAGTTAGAAGATGTGATTTTTCTAATAATGGTCAATCAACTGCGGCAAAGGGAGCGGATGGGTTAACTGTAGATACATCAAAAATAACAGTCGCGGGACAACAATCGATCACAAGAAGAATAAGAATAGAAGATAGTACTTTCGATGATAATGGGTGCCACGGTACCAAAGCTAGAGGAAACTCCAGGTACGTACAGTGGATAAGATGTAAAGCTAGAAGAAATGGATATAGAAGTCCGGCTCACGCATTTGGTGGTACGGCCTGGACTATCAGGCCAATAGCGCCCGGAATAACTGGCTACTCTAATCAATACAGTTATGTTACTGCGCCATGGACTAGTCATACCGGTAATATATTTTTTACTGAGTGGGGTAGCACTGATAATCAGGGTGTGAGTTGGGCTTATCCCGGTATGATGGATTTCAAGCTATGTAATATTAATTACCTATGTCAAAATAGAGTAACTAATAACGTCATGCTCGGTAGAATGCGGAGGCGTGACCCCGGCAGTCAAAATGACTTAGCCGCTTATGAGTGGTGTGTTGATGGCGTGAACCCAAACAGAGTTTATTGTAATTTTGGCACCGCTAACGTAGGTACAGGCTTATCTCCAGCTGCCGGAACATTTCTGCCATCACTAGAATTAACATACGACTACGCCACAGACTTATACTGGGAGGATTGCCTAGCGGAAGACCAGTATGACTATGATGGTTTTGAAGGCAGTGCGTTCCATATGGACGATGATAGCGGATTTGCCACCGCTGTTAGAATTACGTCCAGGCGCTGCCATTATGGATTGGTTGTTAATGGTGGTGAGGCATTTAAGGTATATGGCGCCAGACTCTATGATTGTAAAAAGAGTCCGATATCAGTATGGTGCGGAAGCGGTTCTAGATTTCACAACATCGTCGGAACCGGGATATATTCCGACGCAGCTTTAGTTCAAGGTAACGGGACTGGGCTCGATGAAAGAGTAGAGATAGCTAACAGTATTTTACAAGTAGGTAGTGCTTACGGTATTCGTCAAATAGATTCGGCTAATTACCTCAGGAGCTCTATCAGCGAAAGAGGTAATGTTTTTATAGGAGAGCAACCACCTTCCACAGCTTATTCGAATGCCACTGTATCGACCTCCAGACAAACACAGATGAAATGGAGGACTCTGCCTAGCGGCATAAGAGTGCCTGGTTATTAATACGGCTACACTGAGCTGGTTAAACCAGCTCAGTGTAGATCGTAATATTTAACAATCACATATAACAATATTGGACTAACTACCCCGAGAATTATTCATGAATATTCATATTTATAAATCACACAATGGCCTCTGGAGAATGTCCATAGACGGCAAAGTGCATCCACTGTTAGTGGGATTTACTGATTTGGGAGATCTATTGAAGAAGTTCACACAGTTAATAGCTCCCGATACTAATCTAACAACCACGAAGGAATAGCGGGTGTCTCGATTCGAGACACCCGGCCGACGGTTTTAGAGTATATAAAAGATTCGTTCACGCTATCTTCGGAGATGGTGCATGGGTACAGAGGTTGTGCAAATTCAATGGTCTGAACATAGGCCGCCTACAAAAGGTGTCAGTCACTATGATCATATCGTAGCAGCTACTCCTTTTGGTTGTCTGAAAATTATCTGGAAGAGCTGGAAACCATACTCCAGTTACTATCTAGACGAACATCCGTTCGGTGATTTAGAACTGAGCGAGAATTGTCTGGATGAATTAAAAAGGAACATTCAAAAAGAATTTGAAAAACGTGTTCTTGACTGTCTGATCGTCAAGACAGATAAATAAAACCCCGCCGCAGATTGATCTGATGATAAACCAATGAATAGGAATAAAAAATGAGTAACAGAAACATCGTTGACGTTTTGGATGAAATGATCAAAGTAGTCAAAACCGATCAAGCAAATCTAATCAGTACGCTAAATAGTATTAGATCCAGTGCAAGCTATTCCTCGCCTGAAATGCTTGCTCAGCGGTGGGGTGAATTGTCTATGACTCTGCAGAATCACATTCCTGTGCCGAAGGAAGAGTGGGAGTTCGACATTCTTTCCATTTTCTCCACTGTGCCGAAACAAACCATCAAGGAACATTATGGTGTTCAATAACCGTGGGATCAGAATCTGTTACCGTATTGCTCGCCGCCAAGGCTATGCCAGAGGTGAGCCAGCCCTACAAAGCACTCTAGCTGGAGATCGCCGATTGAAGGCTGCGTTCGCCATCATAGAGGCAAGTGACTGGAAAGCAGATCCACTTTTAGTTGTCAAACAAGGCATCCAGGCAGACTCGACTCTCTCGGGTTAAATTTATCAGGGTACGGTCAAACCGTACCCTGATAAATAAGTTTTTTGTTTAATATATAGAATGAAATAAATTTCAAACACATATACTAGTGGCGATAAGGAAACCAGACTCCTTTTGTTCCACTTTTTATTCAGAGGTTAATCATGAATGCAGGTAAGAGGTTTGATTGTGTTCGCACTCATAAAGCAACTGTTGTCGCTAAGTGCGTCACTTATAGCGCACTGTACTGTGTTTATTGCGCTATCATCAGTGCGGTAATTTACGCCAGTGAAGCTGCTGGTGTATCTGAAGCCGTCACCAACACGTTGTGTGTCATGACCGGATACACAGCGTACCTTTCGTTCACCACCATCAAGAAAAAGATCATCCAACCCATGATCGACTCCATCACAACAGCACTGGTCTGAAAGGGTATTACGATGAATAACGATCAAAAGTGGTTTGTCATTTATTGGCTTAATGGCACTTTTTCGACACTACAAGGTCAAGACATTGGTGACGCGTTCACAAAAGCTGGCCATGCTGCCAGCGCCATCCATGCCATTGACCACTACAGTGAAGGATTGAAACTCACAGCAACCTACGACAAAGAGCAGAGAAACTGGGTCAGTTTGAAGGAACCCTACCAGTTCTTCACTGTTTATCTCTTTGATGGCCGACGCGAGGTCGTCACTGGTCTGGATATCAAGCATGCACTGAAAAACGCCGGTCACGAGGATCATCTTCTGGTCACGATCAGTTGGTGGGAAGAGGGTATCACGGATTCTTACCTGTACTTCGAACATGATAAACTCTGGATTGCGCGTGAAGAACTTGCGCAACTCTACAAATAAATACAAGGATAATCATGAGTACAAAACCAGCGCCTCAAGGAAAGTCTGATTGTTTCATCGAGTGTTCTGTTTACGAACACGGCTACATGAGCGAAAACACTAACATCCATAACCTTCATCACCGATACGAAATGCCAGACAGCCATCTTGATGAGTACGGTTATGTCCTTACTCCGTGGGATTATTCCTTTTGTGTTATTGATGATTTCGGTAACTCTGTAGGTGTAAGCCCGTGGTTCCATGGATCAGATGAACTCCCCTATTTTATTCATGGCTCTATCCCGATGATTTTTCCAGTAATCCATTAACTTCAAAGTTAGGATTAACAATCATGAAGATGCATGAAATTAAACACCTGCGTTGGTTTGTCACCGGTGCTTTGACTGAGTATTTCAAAAACACCAATATGAAAGTCGACGTACCTGAATTCGACAAGTATGTCGATAGCACAGTAGACAAATGCATCCGTTACATCAAAGGAACGCAAGTAGCGGATGCATCATTTTCCGACATACAGTGTATTATCGCGGAACAGGCGCGTAGTTTGTTTGGTGTCGGATCTGAATTCAGATACTAGCACTCACGGGGATAATTCACCCCCCGATTGGAAATATCATCATGAAAATCACAACAGGAAATCATTATCTGGCATTTGTGCTGGATGAAGAATGCCGCCAAGAAGTCCTGAAATACTGGACTGCCTCACACGAAGTCATCAAGTGCCACCACGTCACTCTGGCTTATAACTTTTCTCAAGAGGATATTCCTCGTCTCCAGGATCTGGTCGATTCTAATCCATCTTTCACGATCAGTTACCTGGTGAAGTCTGATGTAGTTGATTTCTTCAGGGTGTTGGTTAATGGTGAGGTGTTAGAAACAGACAGCAGCTCATCACACCTGACGCTGTCTCACAAATCTCATGCTGAGGCCAGCTATTCTAGTCGAGTCATTAAAGGGGAAATTCCCCATGATGTTTATCCGACACTCGGTATGGATTTGACTGGTCATTTTGAGCTGATTGAAAAGAAAAATAAATAGCTATATTCATTGGATAGAGCGTTCGCTCTATCCAATGAATATAAACACCAAACCAACCCCCTAATAGGAAAGCAAATGATTACCATCAAAGAACCACACTTGATTCAAATTGGAGAAATTCAAAGACCACTCCATGAATTCAAGGGCTTGCGTTTATCCAACGCCGTGGACATGGAGTACATGGGTAGCTCCGAATTTGAATTTGGCGCATTACCTAAATCATTCAGGGTGTTTGAACAGTATTTGAATGATTGGAAAGTTCAGTTGGTCGACGCCATCGTGGATAAAAAAGGAAGAGCTCTGCGAGTATTCCATTTCTTTAACGAGGAACAATTTCAGGTGTATTTGAATTACCTGCATCAACTTCGCAAGGATGAACTTCACACAAAGGAGCGACATTATTTTGCCGAGAAACAACCAGCCTATCTTCCTTCTTTTGTGGATAGATACGATTTTTGGTGGGATATCACAAACAACGTGATGTGGTCGTTCGATAAGAACTTCATGAATCGTATTCAGGATCACGTCAGAGCTAGCTTGAAATACATGAATGATAAAAGGAACAAATCATGAGTGAGCTGATTCGTCGCCGGTCGTTTATTAATCGCGATTACTCCAGAACTCAACACGATGATTTTGTTTTGCGAGTAAGTCCTGTGTTAGAACGAAATTCTTTACTGGAAGCGCTGGAAGTTTATGCCGACGGCGTGTTGGTTGGATGGAAGATTCAAAACAGGTATGAATAAAACAGGAGTCAACATGGATGTGGTTCAGGAACTGTTGAGAAGTCTGCAGAAACATGTCGACGCACACCATATTTCCAGACATAGCTGGCCCGATGACGCGGAGTTTGCAATTCGGTACAAATTGTCCGCGTGGCCTTATCCTGAGTCGCAAAATCGCGACATTGTAGTGTTCTTCAAAACAAAAGAACAGTTGCAGGATAAAATCCAAGAACTGGAGTGTTTCTCACAGATGGAAGATAACTACGCAGAATATCAAGTATACGAGTGGGACCTAGGTCCCACTCGTATCGGTAACGTGGTTCAGCTGATATAACCTAACCGTATTAAAGAGGTGAGTATGTTTACAAAAGGGGCCGTTTTCGATTTCCCTCCGGAATTCATTGATCCTGAGGTCTTTCTGAGGACAGGAGAAGGTAGGTCGCTTTACCATCTGGAAGTGGATGGAGAAGTGATCATGAGTCCAGTGTTTATGACTGACTTAGAAGTCAGAGAATCCATCGTTGATGATATTCTCGCGGCCACGATGTGGGAAATTCAGACAAGTAACAAACTGGATTTCGATTTCTCCAATTTGACTTCTTTTGTAAAACTATCCACTAAGGAAAGAATCCACCGACAGCTACACCATCCCGAAATAATTGGACTAATATCTATTGTCGATGGTCAGCTGAGAATAAAGAAAGACTCTGTTATTTTGCAAGCAGCTATGGATTACTGTGGATGTTGGTATAATGGGTATGTCATACCAGATGAGTCCATTGTTATCAACAGAATAGCTGTATCGAATTTTTCGAGCGAAAAAGCGCTCAGCGAGCTCGTTACGAGCATAGCTATGGACCTGCAGGCAACACAGCCTGTTAATAAATCCATAACTAATTAACTTACTTCCGACTCATTTCAATAGGTGAACGTATGAAAGTTGCAAATTTCCAAGACTTCAGCGACCTGCTTGACTCAGCTATTTCAAAAACAGATGAGAAATCTGACTATTTTCCGTACACATCAGAACTCATGCTTAAAATGGTGCGAGATGTACCGTTTGATCTGACGGGCTATATCAAACGCACGTGGGTGGAGGGTTCGGATTATTCCGGTTTTGCGCTCCTGCTTCCCGTTTTTGACAATGAGGATGTCGATACGTATATCGCCAGGTGTTTTGACACTATCGCCAAACTCCCAAAAAGCGATAGCGAGGCCAGGTCTTCACTGAAAAACTCACTGGTAGCGCGACCACAGGTTCGCGTGATTCGGTTTATTTTGTTTGTGAATCTCATGGTTATCGGGAGTAAGCTCCAACCAGTCGAAGAAAAACCCACATATCACGCCCTCGCAGCGGAGATATTTCACCTAGTCCAGCAACAGGACAAGGATTATTTCTGGTGCTAACGCACCAAACAACCCAACAAAAGGAGTAAGTAAGATGAAGGTCACAGCAACGGATACTGATATCAGCAACAACACTCAAGTCATCAAGCTGGATGAGGAGCTACAAAAGGCCATGCATTTGGCCAACGCCCAATTACCTAACCTGAGTATTGATTCTGATTGTTTGACTGTGGCCTGTTTGTTTCGAACTGGCTATACATATACGATCAGCGGAACAGGCATTAACAATCTGATGGGTGTGAAAGTCCATCTGGATATCGTCATGAATATCTGCTATGACGATTACGCTGATTTTCATCTGCTGACGCGCAATAAAGTCATTGATTACATGACTGAGCGACTGGTGTCTGATTTCCTGGTGCTGAGCCAGCACCAGGAAATCAGCTCAGGTGGATAAGCACTTTTTCAGGCGATCAGAGGTTGATCGCCTAACAACCCTTTTCGGTCTATGAATACCGATAATCATTCAAGGAAAAAGAAAATGAATAAATACAAAGAACCAACAAACACCGGCGTACTCGGACTACTCATCGGAGCGTCCAGTAGTCTTGTCTCTGTTTCCGTTGGGGTAAATTACTTGTTATCCCAGTCACCGCTTATTCACCCAGCCATCAATCTGAGTGTGTCGGTGACGACTGGTTTTCTGTCAGCGTGTTTGTTCGTATACGGCGTTCGTCGTTTAGCTGTTAGCTTGCGAATGAAGAACAGAAATAAAATCGACACGCAACAAATCATCCAACGACACACTGGATTGATTACGGGTGATCATTTCGCCACCATTAATACTCGCGGATAACCACACCACCATTTGATAAAGGAAGAAGTCATGAATGTCACTGAACAACGCAGCAAGATCAAAAACATGATCAAGGCATCTATCCCGGCTGAAATGGGCCATATTCTGCATGCTGATACGGTGAAAGGGTGGTGTTTGGTAAAGAACGTCCCCGCGCAGAAAGTCCAACAACTTTGTGATGAATTCACCGTGGGTGTTATTGAAAGCAGCATAGATCAATTTATGGCCATATATTCGCCGCAGGAAATCGACGCCATGATTGACTTTTACGAAACATCCATCGGTAAGGAAATTCTCAGAAAGGCGCCTATTTTCAATACGCTCTTGAGTACTGAAATCATACCGACAGCCGTCACTCAGCTGCGCGCTCAACTGGATCTTCTGGTCGCCGAAGCAGCGACATGACATCACCCATCCGCGCCATTGACTCCGAATAATTCACATCGCTAGGAGCGAACTATGAGTAACAATGTCATCAATATCAATGAGCTGATTAAGCGTCGTCAAGAACAAAGCAAATTTGAAGAAGTTACCAGGCACAGACTAACCATCGACCCTGGTTTAGGAATAATCATGAGCCTTCAGCATCAGCTGAACCACGTCTATTCTAATGCACTAAATTCATCAGATGAATTGATCGATGAAGGCTGTGTATTTTTCATCAACATGTTGGATTTATTGAAAGTTTACTTTCATGGAATTCTTCTGCCGAACGATACGCTACACCACATTCATTTAGGGACAGTCATTTGTGATAAAAACTCAAATGATGGGGCGCGGTGTGTTGACCCAATGATATCGTTGACCAGCTATTGCGCTGATCAATTCGAGAAAAAATACGAACCTATCGAGAAACAGCCGCTATGCCTAATCGATGTTCGCATAGTCAGTCACCAATTATCACCTCAAGAAATTCCTTCGGTTGATTTGGATGACTACCATATCCCCGTAGTCAAAGAAGCGCAATCTCAGTACCAAAGATTAATAAAGAACGTGCTCGACACAACATACGTCAATGGTGGTTGCGTGATTCTGCGCGAAAACCTTCTATTTGCCTTGACTCCATTGTCTGGAACGCACTACATCCAGACGCAAATATCATTCGAGGAAAAATTCTACAAAAAATAAATAACAACCAGCAACTAACTTGTTTTTCTTAAGAGTGGGGTAAACATAATCCATACTTCACTTTTATAAAACCATAACGATGAATTCAATCGTTATCCCACCACATCCATTTTAGGAGCCCGAAATGAACATCAAGAAATCCTTCATCATTGTCGCCACGTCCATCATTCTTTCTGCCTGCGGCGGCGGAGGCGACAATTCAGACGAAAAGCAAAAGGAACTCGACGAGTTTCTGGCACCCGACAACATCACCGGTATTGCTGCTGTTGGTGCTCCGATTGTTAACGGGTGGGTTCAGGCTAAGTGCGCCAATGGCGACACCGCCTCATCCACGACTGGTCAAGATGGTTCGTGGAGTCTGAAGGTTGACGGCCAGGCATTTCCCTGCGTCATCCAGGTTCGCGCCGGCACGATCAACGGACAAGCCATGGAGGACGCCCTGCACAGCATTGCCCAGTCGGAAGGTTATGTCAACGTGACACCAGTCACTGACTTGATCGTCGCTGAGATTCTGAATCAATCCCCAACGGTTTGGTTTGATTCAGACGGTGCTGGTAATATTGCTGGCGTGGCCACTACTGAAAACGTGGGTGCGGCTATCGGCATCGTGAATGCCGCCATCAGCACTCTTCCTGGTAATCCGACTTTGCCAAACGGATATAACACCATGACTTCTCGCTTCACACCACAGCCAGGAGATCCGATGGATGATGCTTTGGAAAACTACGCTGCGTCTTTGACTGCTGCCGGCATGTCCAGGAGTGATGCGGCCACGGCAATTGCCACGGGAAACACATCACTGACTCGTGAATCACACACTCTGCGGGTTTATACGAACCCAGGCGTCTCTACTTTCATGGCTGGTTATGTTCAGTCCATTCAAAATGGCGAATACTCCATGATCATCCCCGATGCCAACAGGGGTACTCGAGACATGATTGTGCAGCAGCGCGATTCGAGCGGAAACATCACTCAAGCGGCTAGTGATGAAATCGTTGGCTTCATCAGTGAGCTGGGTAACCGTGTTGGTCAGCTGTGTGTTGGTGGTCAAGGCGAATTCCATGGCGCGATGAAGAGCCAATACGTCTACGTCTCTGATGAAATGACTGTGGTCACCGATATCTCGGAGCTGAAGGGTAAGACCTTCACTGAGTTCGAGGATTGTGGTCAATATGGCGTGACTGAGTATCGTGAAGATGGCACAACTGTCTTCACTGAAAACGGCAAGCCCAGTGACGAACCCAACAATGACGGCGAGCAATTGTTTTCGCCAGAAGGGGTTACTGAAGACGGCTCGGTTGTCAGGGCAGTGGCTTACAAGTTCACGCTCAATGGCGTCACTAAGTACGTGACTGTCATGACTTCCACCAAGATTGATCCGAACGATCAAAACGCGGAAGAGTTTGTGGCGATTGGCGTCTCTAACTAACGTTAATCATGCGCCAGGGATCCCTGGCGCATGATTAATAAAACAAACAGGAGTAACAATATGCAGTAATGTTGTTTGTTTAGTAGTTCAAGGAGTTTTTTATGAAGAAGTTTTATTGTTTTTTGCTTCTGATTGCGGCGTCTATCGCACATTCAGCACCATCGTGCGCACCAAAAACATGGATCACCCCATCAGCGGAGGGTAGTCCGTATGTCGAGTATTGGGGTGACGAGGGCGGATCAATTAGTTGGTGGTGTAAGAGTAAGACCTCTGATACATGGTTGCTGTACACTTGGGCTGGCTTGTATAATCAGGGCGGTGGCGTCACTGGTGTTAAAGATTCTATTATAAAAATAATTAAATCAGACAACCCCATGCAGACGGCCAGTGACGAAATAGAAAAGAATAAAGTACTCACGACCCCTGGTAGTTTACTTGAATGTAAGTACAAAGAGCTGGTAAAGCAGGCATGCTACAATATCCGCTCCACTGATTTTGGACCAGATTATCCTGGTAAGTTATCAGCTGATAAAATAGCGCAGGTATGTGGGGAAAAGAAAGATTGTTCCACCATACAACCGTCTGTCACGTGGAGAGTTCCTAATACCGTGGGTCAAAAAATCCACTCGGTGACCACGACAGGTAAGCTGGGACTACCCATCTCTAATTTAACGGCGCCAGCTAACGCTGTGTGTGATTGCTCTGGTACCAAAACATTGGTCGGGGCATTGCAATATTGTCCGCTGCTCAATGGGCCGTCTAATCAAGTGACCTATTGTGTGAAGAGATGAACTCCTCGCCTCCTCAGTCAGTAACTGAACTATCAAGGATACTTATGTCGAATATCGATGAATTGAATCAGAAAACCATTGAATTAGCCGCCATTAACGCTAAGCTGCTTCTGGAAGTCAGGGAAGCCAATAGCAAGACTGATGCGCTAATTGCTGCCAACGCAGAATTGGTTTCAGTGTCTTATGCCATAAAGGCCGCCCTGGATGCACAGGTGGCTGCCGGAAACATAGATCTACAGCCTGCGTTAGATCGATTAAATGAAGCACTGGAGTCATCCAGTGTTGCTATTTCTGAGATAAATACACAGGATGTTGAAACCGATGAATCCACCGCGGCAACAACCGCTGCGATAGCTAACAACACCCCTGGCGCCTAAGCAATTAGCTAGTCATAGACCGCATATATGAGCAGGGGTCCCCTGCTCATATATGCCGTTATCGTTTAAGCCAGCTCAATAACTATTCACCCACATATCACTAGCATACTCACCACCGGAGGTATTATGCCAAAAGATACAAAAGTCCATAAGGTTTATGAGGCTCTTAAAAGAGAAGGAAAATCAACAGCCGATGCCACTAAGATAGCCCAAGCAAAAACAGGTCAATCCTTGATGACGGGTAAGCCAATCAAACACCTTAATGACCTCAATAAAAAACCTCAAGGTAAGTGACATGAATCAATTTCAGAAAGCTCTCTCCGACGCACTGACTAAGGACGGCCAACTTCATCAGAAAATCAACAATCTCAGTCAAGTGCAACAAAAAGAGTGGTTTGAAAAAATCAAACCACTGATGATTCTTGATAATGGTTTTTATCCTAGTCAAGGAGCGATGAAAAGAACAATAGATGACTCTAGACGTAGGTCTGATTTCGAGTCCATTGATCGCGCTAAACTCGTTGTTGAAAAGAGAGCATTTTACTTTGAATTTTACTCTGGTGTAGAATACTGGTATCAGCGCTCTTTTGATGACTGTGTGTTCGTCGATGAATGTATGAAGATTGTCGGATGTTTTTCATTCGAATATATACTGGAGATAGACATCATCCCGCCACAACGCATGTTTTTGGAATTCTTTTTTACTGAAAAATTCGTCGACAAACTCAACAAGACATTTTAATCCTCCGTCGATTCAATTTCAGAGAAGCAAACATGAGTAAAAAACAACCAGCCATCTTTTACATCAAGTTCAAAAACATCAGCAGATTCACGGAGCCTCAACTGGTGGAGTTGTTCAAAACACACAGTGAAATCTCTATTGTTTTTCCTTGCGGTGATCGACTGGCTCTAACTAAATCAAGTGGTTTATTCTACTCGGTCGGTGAGCTAGATTATCTCAGCCTGGCTTACTTCGAGCGTTTCGCGGGGCTATATTACTACAATGAATCTTACAAAAAGGGTCAGCGGTACTATATGTCAAATCAATCAGAATACTTTCACCCGTCTGAAGATGAACTAGCCGTCATGGCTTTAATGAAAAGAGCCAGACAAGAAGACAGAGGTTTTCGTGCAACAAAACTAGGCGGCTCTATTTCAGATGTGAAGGCTGAAGATGATCGTCGAAAAGCTTTTCCTAAGACTTCACTCTGCGATCAGTGATGTTTTTCCATGACTGGGAAACAGATCGCTATGGTTGGTTCATTCTAGAACTAGATTCAGGATGGATGTTTCTCATTGATCCGAATTACAGAGCCAATCAAGGCATCAGAATTTATCTAATCAAGAAAGATGAGGTAATCACTAAAGAGACTGGTTTTCGAAACCACTTCAATCTACACGCAGCTAAGCGGATGTGTGTTAAACTAAAAAATACAGGCGAGTGGCGGCAATTTATTGTCAATCAACCAACAGGCGCTGAGCGCCATAGGAGAAATAAGTAATGTCCAGTCGTAACATTCAGACCATTTACTATTATGGTCGTGAAGTGATGAAGATCAACCGCAGCAGCCACGCAATGAAGGCTTTTCTGAACTGCATTTTCCACCTTCAGAAAAATCATTACTGCGCTCGTGTTGCTGAAATCGTTGACGAAAAAGGAACCTTGATCGCTGTCATCACTCGCAATATTCGCGGTGTGATCAAGGTCCGCTATCAGCACGATAGCATCAGTACCGAATTTACTTTGATGGATGGCACCACCCCCACCAGTGAAAACGCCGGCATGAATGGTGAAGTGATCGCTAAGATCACAGCTGAACAGGTGTGGGTGGCTGGTTCTATGCATTAAACAACACACTCCGGTCGAATATTCGACCGGAGTGTGTCTCCATAAGGAAACGCTATGCAGCGCACCATCTTAGAAGCACTTCGTGAAATACAGAGTATTTCTGATAAATTACCCCAGCCTTACAAAACTCAGCTCCAGGTAGCCAAACACAAAATCATAATGGCTTTGGAGGAAAAATTCACTCAGCTGGAAGACGGGCTAATTCCAGCTGGAATGGCTTGCCATTTTAAAGACAAGTGTCCTTCTGTTTGCCACAAAAAAGAACCAACAGAAAATTCATTTTCATGTGCGAGCGCTCGAGCGCTTGACATGATCGAGGCTTCCAAGAAAGTGAAAGATTTTATTAACTGACGGGCGTATAAATGAAAGTACATCTAGAATACATCGATCATGAAGGTAATCTAAAGAAGGAAACACTGGAAACAAAAGTGCGTGAATTTGATAATGTCAGTGATCCATTTGGTACAGCGCTCGATGTAGCGATGAATCGAATTCGCCAGAGAGAAGGCTGGAACGCACTGTGTGTCAAACGCATGAGTGTTTCTTACGAAGATGTCTAATTGTCAAAGGCGCAAAGCATAAACCACTCAGCGTGACGCCTGGTGTGTTTTAACAGTAATCGTAAATTGAAAAGAAAGAGAAATAAAATGGCAAAAACAACATACAAAATTACCGAAGCGGGTTTGTTGAGCTTTCCTAAATCCCTGTTCGACAGGTTTCGACACGCAAATAAGAACCTGCGGTGGGGGCAGGCATTTCACCAGTTTATGAAATTGGAGAAGTGCCAGCAAGATAAAAACTTTTGTGATCGATTGTATAACGAGGTCGATGAAGAAAAAGCAAAAGCAATGGTGATTTCTCGTCTCGATCGCTCAAACTAAGGAGAACACGTGATTAAGGAAACATGTCAGCGACATAAAGACGGTACCGTCTATCACATGTATGACATCGACATTAATCCAGAAGCCGCTTTTACACGCTTAGTTAGAGGCGAGTTGATGTTTGGCACTCAGTTGACAAAAATAACAGAAACAACTGTAGAGTGCCGAACACTAATCCTGGGTAGTATAGACATCACTATCTGGACTGGTAGCCAAGAAGAAATGTCTTCTTTATTGGAAGCGGCTTTTCTTTATACGTATTTGTCATCAAATAAACCAGAGATGGACTCATTCGCAAATCGATCGATCGATAAAGTAATGATGGTGACTAATGGTAAGCCATTGTTAGTTAAACTGGCGTCCGGCATGATAATGGGAGGTGACAGAACGAAAGTCATGCTATTGGCAATGCTAGGAGAACATGACTTTGAAAAAACAAAGTCTATCAAACCTAATGATTTATTGGCGATCGTGTGTTTGAATAGATTTCAAAATATCGCTGTAAACGACGCGATAGAGTTAGCCCAATAAGAAAACATTAAAACGCTATCCCTATCAACACTCATCTGTTCAAAAAGGATCAAAATGACTCAGAATCGTCATGTGGAGTTGCTTGTTTGTCGCAATGATCAGGTGCTGCATAACCTGTCACTAAGAGAACTCGAGCTTGGTTTTGGTTATTGGTCAAGAAACGACCCCGGATCATTCACCATATACTCAAAACAATACTCTGACGGCGAGCGCAGAGTGTTTCTTGACCCACCAACAGACTTGACTCTGAGCCAAGCTGAGAGTTTGGTAAGGGAGTATGAGGAATGGATTTGTCGCGCCGGCATTGCCAGTTTTACTGCCTTGTGCCAGCAACTTGCACAAAACACCAACGAAAACCACGTTGCCGATGATAAAATCCAATTCAGGTATTTCATTGTCTATGAAAATAGCTCTGGTGAGTTATTTGTTCAGGCAAAACACTCCACGCAGCCACAGACCTACCGCATGGCTAATTTTGACGGCCAAATACATGTTTCGGCGAAAAAGATGGAAGTGAAGCCATACGGAGCTAATCTCCCGGGTATGGTGATATCTACGTAAACAATAGGCTAGGGAATACCTAGCCTATTGTTTACTTTTGTTTTTCTTATTTCATCTGGTAATCCACCACGTAATCTTGAAGGGTACAGAAATGCATCTTCCTCCCGATCTTATCTTGAATCGCCCCATCGGCAACACCGCACCCACACTGACAATGAATGTCAGTCAAGCTATGTTCTGCAACCTGGTTCGTGCCGCGTGCGCGTATTTCAATAACATTTATAACACCCACGGTATCTCTTACGAAGAACCAAAACAATACAGGGGGTTTAAAGATAGTGATGTGTATTTGACAAACGTTCGATATATCAAAAATCACAATATACGCAAGGATTTGTTTAATACAGATTCTGCACACTCAGCTCATTTTGAGATCTTTGTCAAATACATTGAATATAAGAATGAGTTTCCGAACGAATATCTAGTGTGTAGTGATGGCTTGGACATCATGGTCTATCTGACAGCACATCACATACACGAACATCGTGTAAAAGTTATCGAAATCACGCACAAAGAAAGTGGTAAGAACTTTGGAAGCGCTACAGCTTTTCAGAAGTTCGACTTGTTCGCGTTGGTCAAAGATTGGCCGACGCGATATAAGTTCAAAGAATATATCGTTGAACTTCACCACACACCTTTGCCAAAAGATCGTCCTGGTTATTTTGATGATGCTGGCGAAACATCGAAGAACGTGACCGAGGTCGATGTCGGTGAGTCGCGCACAGGGGAAAACTGAATGCCAAATAAACATGGTGATCTGATCCATCAGCGTTTTCAGACACAATATGCTCACTATGATACCGTGAAGAAACCAGCGAATAACCAACCAATTCACGTCACTCTGGGTCTTAAACCAAATCAAGTTACCATCAGTCGATATAGATCGCGCTATATTCGCGATGGGTTTGTTTATTTAATTAGACCTAGCCGCCATCGCGCTATCCGCGTGCACACGAATCGTCTTGCGGATGAAAATATCTCGACGCATCTCGCGTTCAGTCGGGCTTATCGTGTCGCTATTCGGTGTGGTTGGAAAAACGTAATCGCGACCAATCATGGCATTAGTAATGTTTCTGAGCTAAACCATGAGCTAAAGAATGCTACTGATGGTAATGAAGTTAATCTTCCGGAATTCATCGATGGAATCGTCTTCGGCTACTCGCAAAACGAAGCACGCTTTCCGCGATCAACAATCAACTCATTGGATCTGAAATATGTCAAATAAACACGGTGAATTGCGAATTTTGGAACAAATCCATCTCGACAAATCTAGTCGCGATCTTCTTGTTCGATCGATAGGTGAGGTGGAAATGAGACCAACAGTAGCGCTATTTTCATATTACATACGTCGTCCATTGCATGAATGGTTGGGGATCAGGGAAGATCAAGTTCATCTAAGTAAGTATAGATCTTACTTAGATCATGAAGGTGATGTTTACCTAGTTCGACCCGTAGCCGGACGAGCTATTCGTATTCATGATCTCAGAATTTGTGATCGTACACATGGTGCCCCGTTAGCCAGAGCTTGCAATACAGCCATCAAGCGTGGGTGGAAAAATGTCATCGTCCGCAGTGCTGATATTGGTGGAATTATCCACCTAGGCGATAAATCTAAGAACACACCCAATAGCAAAAAAGCTAGTCTAGGAGAGTTCGTCGATGATGCCATTCTCAGTCGTTCGAAATCAAAGCGCGATCTCTCACGCCTTACGACCAACCCATGGGATTTCAAATATGTCAAATAAACATGGTTTACTCATCACTCCTCTTACTCGTGATCCACTTGGGGAAGCCGGTGTTAGGGAGAAATACATTTCTCATGGCGGTCGGGATGTTTATAACCTTTTAGAGTTATCTGAAGATCAAATTCAAGAAAGTGTGTATCATTCCAAATTCAGTCATTTTTGAAAGTTTTAAAAAATCAACTTTTGAAAGAAAGAGTGAAAATGAACCAGATTGAAAACAAAATCATGACTTACAAATCTCTTCTGAGCATTACGCTTGTCGAGATGATCAATGCGGAGTTCTTCAAAATTTCAAAGAATTTTCTGGACCCCATCTCGATGGTACATCAACTCATTAAAAACAACGACGTTGATCAATTTTACACGCTAGCTCAAGCTTCGGGCAATCCGTTAACCAAAGTCATTCAGCAAACAGATATCAACCACATTCATCTAGCCGGCCGCCAATGGCGCATAGGTGATATGGATGCTGATATTGATATCTCCGCTGAACCAATCATTCAGGCATATTCGTTGTTCAAGCACGCTAATGTGACTGAGCATGTTACGCCCTGGGCCTTAATGGCCCAACATCCTAACGCAAGAACACCATGGGACCCATCACAGCAGAACGCGAATGGCGCGATGCCCTACATGCCGCCTTACTGTGTTCGACCAAGTCAATTCATTGCGTGGTTGATTGCCAATGATTCTCATTGGCCTGGATCAAACAAAAGTAGAAGGCTCTATGCTGACGATTGAAATAGGGGTCTTCGCTCCTTATTTCAATACTTTTCATTTTCAATAACCTCATTGGTGATTTAGAAATACCGTAATGACTAATGAAATGACTGCTACAACAATCGACCAGAAGGCAGCAATAATGAGCGAGAACACCACATACTTCACCAGTATCAAAGATATCTTACGTGAGGTATCCTATCGTCTGGATGGCGTTGTGCCTTTCGAACAGGCTGATTTCTACCGACAGAAATCTGAAGCTGTTATGGAGGCTCTTGATAAACTGCAAAAGACTTATGTCGACACAGTTGATGAAAACCTGAAACTTTATCGCCGCATCGCGGAACTAGAACTTCGCAATAGCGCGCTGGATCGCCAATTCAATGCTGGCACACAAACCACTAATAGTGCGCTCAACCAGCTTCAGAGAGCTAATCATATTCTTTTTGAACTAGGGTATGTGATGCGTCAGACTGGAGAGTATGTTCCTCCACCCATAGCTCAAGACACACTCCGTGGAGATAATCCCGTCGGCGTTACTCTGCCGGGCCATACTGATGATTGCTCGCAATTTGTGCTGGAGCAATTAATTCTACCAGCGGCCTGTCTTCATCCAGAAAGACTGGAGGGTGAGGTATTTCTAACCAACACTAGTGCGGACACTAGTGTTTTTATTTCTAGCACTGTCTACCAAACGTATAGGTTTGGCACTCACGCGTATGATGTGGATAACCGATTGGTTTGCTTTTTAGTGCCTGTGTTTGTCCAAATCCAAGAATTGAAAGAAAAATACACCCAGGATGAATTGAAAAGTATGTTTGGAACTGATTTTATTTCTATAAACAATAATTAGACAACATCACTCGCATCACCGTAACCGCGTCGGTGATAATCCATTAATTCAGTCAAAGGACTCCCTTCGGGGACAATTTACAGCTATAAATATACGAGCAGAAACAAATGAACAATCGAAATAACGTAGCAGAAGTGAAAACTGTGTTCTCAATTTCCGAAGATGGGACTATTCGCCCAAAACAACTGATTCATGGCAATATCACTGATCGAATCCCCACTGCAATTTATCGAATTGGCGTACAAACCACAATGACGTCAGTAGAGTATTTCCTAGCCCCGTCTGAGTTTCCTGGCCCGCCGAAAAAGATTTATGGCGATATTCATTCAAACGTTACTCGTTACTTTTCAACGTTTGAAAAACGTAATGAAAATCTAGGCATTTGCCTAATTGGCCAGAAAGGATCTGGAAAGACCACAACGGCGAGGGTAATGGTGAAAACAGCCATCGCGATGGATATGCCCGTTATCATCATCGACGATAAGCTAAACATGTCCATTTTAAGCAGGATGTTTGCGTTAATCACTCAACCTATTGCTGTATTCTTCGATGAGTTCGATAAACTCTATAGAATCATAGACAACGATAACAACGATTTAAGGAATGATAATCAAGATAAATTACTGACTATCTTAGATGGGTCAAACGGTGGTGGCAAGAAGATGTTTGTGATCATCGCTAATGACGCCATGCAAATTTCACCGTATCTGAAAAATCGCCCTGGTCGGATAAGATATACAACAGGTTATGATCTTCTTCCGAACGAAGTTATCGCTGGTTATATGCGCGATAAAATCAAAGACTGCCCGGATGACAAAATCATGGAGATGATTTCGATCAAGTACACTTCAGCAGGAGCTCTCAGTTTTGACATGATGGCCGCAGTCATAGAGGAATCTCAGACATATGGCGAAAGTTTGATCGAGGCTACAAAATTCATTACTGGGCAGAAAATATTTCACGATTATTATATTCTTTACGGAGTTGGTTGGTCCGTGATTGATGTAGATGAAAATGGTATTCCTCGAACAATTCCAGATCTGCAGATTTACCCATCGGCGTCACATGCATTCATCAAATCTGGAAAAATTCAACTTTCACTTGTAAAATCAGATAAGCTAATTGATCCCGCGACAGCTGAGTATGTAACACTCGACAAAGAGGATTTGGTGAGTATGAGTCCTGACTTCAAGCATCGCTGTTACAAGAAAAACAATATGTTGTTCCATGTATCACCAGAACCATCAATCCGAGCGGCTTCTCCTAATAAACCACTCGATCCATTGCCTCCAGAGGCATGATTCATGACATGGGGTCTTAGACCCCATGTCATGAATAAACAACCACCTAACATTCTTTGACTATGAGTAAACATACTGTCAATTTGAATTACTTTATCGATAAAGATGAACTTCAAAAGAAGCTCGATAGGGAACTGAAAGAAAAATGAATTTTTTGGTCCACCGATAAGGCTAATAAAGCAGCTTTTGAGAAAATCGGAGAAAAATAATGCATCGTCTGATTGGAAAAAAAATCTGTGAGGATAATTTTATCTGTGTCGCCGCTGGTCACCACAGAAACATGCCTCGACACATCAATTCACCAGTGAAGAATTATCACCACGAACCATCACTTGACTCTACGTCAGGTATGGAATACGTGTTGTTGGAGGATGGTCAAGTATTTGAGAGATACGATTGCTATGTGTGGTATAGCCCATACGGTTGGAAGAAATCAAATTTCATTTTTAACAAGGAATAAACATGTCGACAGAAATGATCATCAACATCACTCAACCAGCGGTCAAGAAAATTCATCTGGGCTACACGACATCAATTAATTCCAATGATCCAGGCAGCATTATCATTTCAGCAGTAGAAGAAGTGCATTATCCTCACCCCCACGCACCAGATACAGCCACCATACCAGTTATTGAGATTAATCAGGTTGGTTCGTTTTTGAAGACTGGATCAATTGGTAGTGGCGGTGTTGTTTTGGAAGCTATCAATCGAGTGGTTTCTGATTTGCTCGCTAGTCGATAGTTTTATCGATCGATACACTAATGGTGACTATCGCGGTCACCATTAGTGTATCACGGCGAATTATTACAGTTCACACCTGGATAACAAGCAATCCACTTATTTTCTTTTTTGTTGAGTATGGCGCTGACAATTACAATAAATTACAGAAAAACGTAATTCGCAGTATCTTTGCGAGATGATGCCTTACTTCAGAGAGCAACTCAATGATTGAATAAACCACATTCACACCCTTAGTAATATAAATAAAGATAAACATATATCACCGCATGGATTGTTGATTATTATGTTTACACAAGGATAAGATCATTGTCATGAATTCTGAAATATCTGTGACTGAGTGTATAGCGCATGCTAAAAAATTAGAAGCACTATATGTTCAGGAATCACGTAAATCACCAACATTTTGTATGTCTTTCGGTCAATGGGTTATGAGCACTCATTATCCAGACGTACAGGAAGACAGCAGCATTCGCAATATGTGCACAACGTCGCGCACTGCTGACGCTTATCTTTATCTGCTCGGTATTCTCATATCCGGTAGATTACCAATCATTGATCTGGAAAGAACAAAAAATGAAACACACAAACATTCATGAACTGAAGCACTCCGATAATGGTGTTTTGGTCTATACTGATAAATGGGGTGATATGGCATATAAGGCCACCACGCTTCAGTTTCTGAAGTATGTTGGACCCGGGAAGACAGTGCTGCTTGATATCGATTTGGTCACTTGCACTAAATTTGAACTGGCTTTGTTCTTCAAGAAGTGTAGTGATTTGATTTTTATTGATGAAAAAAATCAGACTCATACTCAGTTTGGTGCCATATTAGAAGACGGCGAAGAACAACCCATGAAATGGTTCTGGATATCCGTCCTGGGTAAATCTTTCACTATTTGCCACGACATCGCTTTCGATACAACCGTGATAAGTAAAAGACTAGAAACGGGTGGCCTTATTCCTATTTATCTAGGTAGCTTCTTCAGAAAGCGCTGGGATCGATGTGAGCAAACCAAGAGTAAGCAAGCGAAACAAGCTTACAAAACCATCGCAAATTTAATAATGCAATGAAACACCTGTCAACTGGAGAATAAACGATGCCACCAGAACAAATCACTCATCTAGAACAAATCAGCGCTCACAATAAACCAACAAACCTGTATAAGTTAATCTGGATTGATGGAACAGAGACGATCGTCTCTGCTATTATAGAGCGTCAAGCCATATACGCTGGGGCTAAAAACAAATATCCTGAACTGAGCGATGCGCGCAGTATTAGGTACAGGATGTTTTCTTGTAAATGCATCACTTCTGTCAATTAAGCCAGTAGATATTTATTGCTGGCTTCTTTTTAATATATCAAAAAACAAATGAACAAAGTGATTCCTATAAACAATGAAAATATCTCAATGTGCCAGAAGTGTGGTGGTGAGTGCTGTAAACACAAACCAGGGTTGTATCACCCGGATCAGATCCTGTCAGGATCTGACACCACCACCCATGACAGAATAAAACGCTTCCATGAAGTTTTAGATTCTGGTAAATTCATTATCGTCGACGTCTATGACGATAATGAAAAGAGGCATTGGGCTATTCAACCAAGAACATCTCTTACGCAAGGAAAAATCGCAGAATCAGCAGATGGGTGGGGTGTCTGTGTTAACTTAACAAACAATGGTTGTTCTTTGAATTTTCAAGAAAGACCGATGGAGTGTCAAACACTGGTGCCTGATTGGCCTAATTCTTGTCATCACCCCATTATTGGTGATCAGAGTGTATATTCTTACATATCGCGCGAATGGAGTAGATATCGAGTGGTGATGAGGATCGTGCTCGATCAAAGGTGGGAAAAATATGCAATAAAAGGATAAATATGAAAGATGCGAAATATGTAGTGGGTGAAGTCAATAACAATGGCTTACCGGTAATGGTTGCTATTGTTTTTCCACGATATATTCCTCATGATGCTGTCAAGGATGTATTTTTACCTGGCACTATCAGCAGCGCTGGATTTTTTCAGGTAAATAAATCAATGCAGATTGTGGTATATGGTGAGTCTGTTGGCTTAGGCGTATGTGCTCGAGTGAATGACGAAAAACTAATATCTCGCGCAATCGGTCTACTATCTTAGGATTAAAGAACTTACCTTCACACACGTCACTCATCCAGCGTATTTACGCTCAGTGCTGTTCTTTATTTCATGAGAACAAAGGATTCATATGTCCGGAAATAATATTCCTAATTTTGAATTTGACCAATCACCCACATTTTCAAATTCACAACAAGTTATTCTGTATGTTTGTGATATCCCTAAAGAAGAATTTGACGATCATGTTCAAAGCAAAAAAACTATTAAAGGGAAGTACTACCGAACAATAACTTATGGTGATGATGATGCACTTGATAAAGCCTTGTTCGAATGTTTTCATCCATCGATAATCGCTATTTTCAGTGATCTTACAGTGGGCGTAACACACCAGATCCAAGCCAAACCAAATAACCACATTCATTAAAATGGATAGCGCAAATAATCACCATATCCCTGAAAAACATCGAGATCAGTACATAGCCGAACGTATCTATAAAGACAATGCAACCTACGATACGGTTGGTCTAGAGGTGGGGCTTAAAAGATGCAGGACATATCAAGTTTATCAGAGAGTTTGCAGACTAGCACTAAAATATCGAGAAACAGGAATTAATCCACACCAGCACTTGGATCTAGATATGTTTAATGAGGAGTTTGTATCGATTGACGAAGATGTAGCTAGATATAACATCGATGTTAAGACGAATGCTCGCATCATGACCGGCTGGATTCACTTACCGGAATTCGATACTAAAAGCTGGGATGGAACATTTATTCGACCCTATCGCAGCAGGCTACACTTGGTGACTATGGTCAGGCTGATAATGGAGCCGGGTCGACCAAAGAGATGGGAATGTAACAAGCACTTCTTTACGAAGTGTATTGAAAATCCGGACTGGCAGATAGGTAAAAATGGTATATTTACAAAGATCCCAGTAAATAAAGCCATACCTGAACTGATGAAAATGCGTTGATCGTCAAAATAGAAAGAACATTAGAAATGAAAATTATTAGCTCATTGATTTCGGCCATGTTTACAAAACAAATTCAACAATTGGCCCAATCTAAGTATAATGAATTTTTACGCCTCGAGGATGAGAGGCGAGAACAAACCAGAAGGGATATCGCTGAGTTTGCTGTTGGAACTCCTGTTATTGCTGTATCCAATCAGTGGAGTAACTTAGTTGTTGGTTTTGTTTTGCGCGTAGAGTACGTTACGGCGTCTATGTGTCCGGTACCAGTTGTAATGGACTATATCTCCGGTCAAGAACTGCTATGCTTTTCTGTTATTTACGACTTTACACAGCAGCGACTGGGCGCATTTATGAAACTAGACCCATACGAACGATGGGTCATGGCTTATAAAGACGGATTTGATCATCACGGTAAAGATCTAACGGTTAATGATTTACTAGAGATGGCTATGGGTGATAATCCGCCGCTATTGACGTATGATCAAGCACACACTAGACTCGCTGAGACTGGTTTCTTTGATAAATATTCTGAATTTTTGGAAGGCAGGTAAATCATGGGGGAATGCAATAAGCACGGACCATGGTCCGTATTTTGCCGGGGATGTGATCTCGATACCATCAAAGAGCACGAGCAGCGTGTGGCCTGGAGTAAAAAGAATCAAGTCATCACAGCCACCATAACTGATGAAGAAATGAAGGAGGAAGGACAGATGATCGTGATCAGTGAAAATGGAGTATTAGTTAAAATAGAGATATATCCATCCAGAAACTCCGTATCCCAGATCACGCCAAATAAACCAATGAAAAAATATCACACAGGATCAATAGCTGCAGCGCTACAGACAGCTTTAAATTTCCTGAAAGACAGACAATGAAGCGCGAAATCATTATTAGTGAAATGCGTTTTGTTAATAGACGAGCCATGATTCAAGAAAAAGAATTAGCAATTAAATTTCAAGCCTACAAGGGAGGAGTATCCATTGAGAGTGTGTGGTTACCAAGAACTATCTAATGATCCTCAAAAATTGCTGGATCAACTCAAGGAACTAAAAGCCTCCATTTTGGAACTGAAATCACAGATAAAGAAATTGGGAGGAATGGGCATTGAGCCGATCGCTATTCAATTCAACGAACTTGCCGAAGAACTCAGCATCCCTTTCAACACAGGAAAATAATCATGCTTCAGAACTTGCCTTTTAGGGAAATGTCCGAAAAAGATATTCAAGAAGAATCGGAAACTACTCTTAGTCTTCTTAAACAAACAGAGAGGCGTTATGTATCAGACGACATTCGTCGGTATGTGGGTGATCAAACTATTTTATTATTGATGACCATCTGCGTCAATCAGCAGCGACAGATCGATGATCTGTATCGAAAGATCGCCACACTCGCAGATCCAGAACACCAATCTCATCTGATGCTCAAAGATCTTCAAAAGCTAAGTTGATTCACGGCGGTGTAAAAGAATATGAGACCATCATACTTCGGAGCATCATTGTGAGTCAAAAATCAGAAGATAAAATACCATTGGTCCTATTTCACGGGTCAGCTTTCAATGACAATGAATTGAGACCTGGTTTTGAAAGGTCTGGGGTACTGGTAGAATGGGATGAAACCGAAAATAACCGTTATCTCTACGCCACTACATCCAAAGAAGATGCGCGACTACTTGGTCTAGCCAGTGCATTAGAGAAGAGATTTTTGCTAGACAGATTCAGTTACGAAGATAAAACGATCAAGATTGTCACACCAGAGAAAGATCTGAAGACTGCCAGTATTTTGTCTTTAGATGTCTATCTTTACACCATCAAAACAAATCGTGATGATGATTGGGTCAAGAATAACAATCAGTCGAATCACATCGACTCAGAGTGGAAGACAGACCACTCACCCATTCGGTTTCAAAACAAAGAGAAAGTCGATGTCCTGAAACTGCTAAAAACTTACAACATTCACATCCAGTATGTCAATCAAGGGGGCGAAAAGGTTAAACCTAGCTTCACTTGGTAACTAGTGAAAGAAGACAAATGACCAAATACTACATTGCTTTCTCCATCCACGACACCAACTGCTTCATTGTGGCTACAAAAACGGTCAGTTGCCCAATTAAGTCACATCCTGATGATCCCGATGGCTTTATGCTTTGTGAGAGCCGCAGACCTAATTACGATCCGGTCAAAGACGGTTATAAGTTGAAATGGAATAAACTCAATCGAGCAGACGGCACACCAATGACTAGTCCTGGCTGGGTGTTGAGAAGGTTTAGTGAGTTGGAAAAAGCAGGCTGGGAAATCATCAACCGTGAAGAATTCAAAAAGAGGCATTTTCCCAGTGCGAGATAAATATACGCCATACAGGTACGGGAATCCCGTACCTGTATGGCGTATATTTATCAATCAGCTATGGATTACTTGACACTGTATCGAGGTGACCTCGACAAAATCACTAAGTTTGATTACAGTAAGACTAACAAAAGAGGTCTTGTCGGTCAAGGTATTTATTTGACCAGTGACCCCAATGTTGCTTCGACTTATAGAACGAAAACAATGAAGTATGGCTTCGTTCAAAGTAACGAAATCGTTCTTGTCCAAAAGAAAGAAGCAAAAACAAAAAATATCGCGATCGAGGATGTCCTGAAAGAATACATCATAAAGGTTTTGAAGAAAAGACCTGAGGACTTGACACTAGACATTCGTCGACAATTTGAAGATTTGGTATCTGTTGGTCAAATCGATATTAAGATCAGGCGAGAAGTACGTGGAGCTGTAAACTATTCAGCTTTTTATTACCGTGACGCATCTTCATCTACCGGTCACATATCTGTCTTTAAATTTCCTCGGCGGTTGTTCAATGACGGGATGTTTAACATCAGTGATAGGATATCCAGTGATATTCAATTATGGGAGCACTTATGGGAAGAAGGATGTTTCAAAGCACTACCGATGACATTCACGGAAATAAGGCGGACCGGGAGACGCGTAGTCGGGGGTTTAAATGGCCGAATGATGTACAAGTACGAAGAAGAAGAACATCAGGTATCAATAAACAGCTTTCAGCAGTTTATTGATAAATTTGATTTTGATTCATCAATACTGATGCAAGATCAATTAATCAAGTTTACTCGTTTAAGGTCTGTATTAGAAGACCTGGGGTATCTGGGGATTGAATACGAGGGTGGGTACATCACCGCGGGTATCAAACATAGAGCTTTCTGTGTTTGGGATTCTGATTTTGTCAATGAACATAAAGTCATGAGGACAAATCAGACGTTTGGATTGAAATCGTTATAATCTATAGTGGGCGTCGCCCACTATAGATTATATTTTTTTTTGATGTATGAAAAATAATAAGGCCACATATCACTATAGTGGTACTAGCTAAAAAACTATGGCTGTTTTAACCAGTATTATGAATTTGAATCAAGCTTTGGCTGAAATCTTATTTAAAGGAAAAAACCATGTCTGAAACCTTTGTTCTCTTTCACAAAAACTGCATCGATGGTTCAGGTGCCGCGGCCGCCGCACACCTTAAACTCGGAGAATCCGCAACCTATATCCCTGTTCAATACAAAGAACCCCTTCCAGAAATACCAAACCAAAGCACGGTTTATATTCTTGATTTCTCATATCCTCGAGAAGTTCTAGAAAAACTCCATGCTCGATCTAAATCAATCGTTATCCTAGATCATCACGAGACAGCAAAACAAGCATTACAAGATCTACCCTATGCCAAATTTGATATGCAGAAGTCTGGCGCTGTTTTAGCATGGGAATACTTCCATCCCGGACAAGTTATGCCGCTTCTCTTCGATCTAATTCAGGATCGTGATCTATGGAAGTTTGAGTATCTAAAAACAAGAGCAGTCACAACAGCATTAATGACTCTAGTGCCTAATTTCAGGGACTATCCTAAATACCTTTGGAATTATGAAGATCTATTCCAAAAAGGTACCGCCAAAATGGAATTTGATAAACTCAAAATCGATGCTGTTAAAAGTAAAATAAAGGTTGCGGAGTGGGCTGGTATGAGTGTTGCTCTACTCAACTCAACGGATCTATTCTCCGAAATCGGTGAGCGAGTGTATCTCGACTACGATGTCGATGTAGTGGCGATGTATTTCATGACAGATAAGGGAGATATGGTATTTTCACTGAGGAGTAATAGAGAAAAGGCCGCCCAGCTGGCCTTGATGTACGATGGAGGTGGTCACCTCAACGCAGCCGGATTCTGCATCGGGTTGATTGAAGGCGCTACTTTACTCCACCGTCTGTATCAGAATTCCAAACCGTTATCTGAGTTTAAACTGAATAATTAAAGGACTGATCATGGTGATTATAACCGACGAGAAAGACATCGTTAAGGAGATCGCGTTACCGCCAGGACCAGAACTCAGATTACCCAAAGGATGGCATTGTTATTTTCCGATGACCCAGGAAATTCCGGCTATCGGTCAAAAATTCATCCCCAGTCTGATTCCGTGGGATCGATCAATAATCGTTTTACATGTCGACTGCGCGCGTATATAGTCTCCACTAAGGATATAGACCAATTTCTTAATGAGATAAGCAATGAAGATGAATAAATTAGTTCCTCGGACAGTTTTGGACACTCTGGCTGAAAGTGCGTTTTCAGCAATCGAAAAGGAAAAACTCATCATCAACTTTAACAGATCTTTCGGAGGACGTCACTTTGATATCAAGCCCCTGCGAGGCGCAATGACGCTCAGTGGGAGAGGAGAGTTCGCTATACTAAACAACAAAGTCTACCACGAGTTGAGTGTCATGCATTGTGTCGATTTTGATCAAATGTCTCCTGAACTCATTGAACAAATGAAACTAGATTGGTGGTCTCAAGTCAGAATAGAGAAGAGACAACTGCAAAAACCACCATCTACTAACTTCGGATTATGGGGAAACCTCAAGATCTATCTATCTAAATTGATCAACAGTCTCTAAGAGGTAGTGATGGGCTACATCATCACAAAAGAAGAGAAAGATCTTCTTGAAGCAGCAAAGAACTTCACTCGGATATCAGGACACATCAATGGTCGTGTTTGTCGTCCGAATGATGTCGGTGAGAAAGAATGGAACGAAGCATTGTCAAACATGATCAGGAAGGGACATAGTGCTTTACACACTCCCGATGGCGTGTTCTACGTTTACGAACTTACTCCTAAATTGGTTATGTGAAAATGAATGAATCATTCGAAAAAAATAAAGATGAATGTGAAAATAATATTTCTTTTCAAATAGCTGAAAATAAGAAAACAAAGAAATTCATCAAAATTGCGCTAGATAATAAATTATACATGCGGAGTGGTTTACTAAAACGTTATTTAGAAATGGGATTAAAAACGAGACGCGACGCCATTTACTTAGGACGTCAACGTTATGCGGCAGGACTAGCTTACGTTTATGGAAATCCAGTCGCCGTAGTTTATATCTCTGGTGTATTTTTGTCGGTTTATGTGAAAAAAGAATATCGCGGGAAAGGTATCGGGTTTAATTTAACCTCATTACTACTAAAAAGATATCCGTTCCAAGAGACCATCCTTGTTGGTGTCAGTACAGTGAAAGGTTCAAAGGAGTTATGGAACAAATTTCATTTTGTACCTTACACAATCAACGATTTGACAAAAAGAATTGTGAAAATAACAGAGAGACATCGAAACTCTATTGCTGATAAACTAACCATCTAGAAAAGCACAAGCAATGACCACCATTCTTACTGACGGCAACTACATCATCGCTGATAAGCGCGTGACGACGACTCTGAATTTGTCTTCATCCACAGATAAAAAAGAACACTTGGTTTACACTGATGTTCAAATGAAGATAACTCCGGTGAAAGAAGTCTATTATGCGGGTCAAGCCATCTCATGCATGGCTTTTTCGGGTGACGCTGGTCTTATAACTCGAATCAAGGATCGTGTCCTGGTTGGAAACATGGCATCGAATAAAGGTGAGTTCCAACCCAAGAGATCCATCGATCTGAATTTGGTATTAGATGCCATCAGTGCGTCTATCTCCAAATCTTCAGAACCACGCAGTGTATCCATGTTCGCTCTATGTCAAGATTCAGATACTTATTGGGCGTTCAGTTGCAAGGAAGCGGACGGGAACAGCCAGATAGATGCAGAGTTGCGTGAGTCAGGATGTATATCTGGCATTGGATCAGGTTTGGATTTATTCTCTGA
>JACCDU011250715.1_pt1 | contig 32067 bp, 45 predicted proteins | sample 7446081 | NCBI WGS metagenome assembly JACCDU01 (sample SAMN15323447, study PRJNA562643) | freshwater metagenome | isolation source: river surface water | place: USA:Blue River Watershed | collected 2017-08-17
CAAGGCTTCCAACCTTTTCAGGCACAACTACGGACATTTTGTACGGCTGGGGAGCGCAGACCGAAACAGGCTCCATTGCCACCTCCTACATCCCCACAACGACCGCAAGCGCAACACGCAACGCAGAAGTCATAAGCCTATCAGGCGCAGTCAGCGGATGCATAGGGCAGACCGAGGGGACGATTTATGCGGAGGTGGATTTAAGAAACATCACAGGTAATAAGGTTATTGTTAATTTAAGCAATGGCACAGCGGATTATCGTTTATTGCTACAAATTCAAACAACAAACACCTTATATTTTTATTCAAATAACGGTGGTGCTACTACTGCTATTGCAACAGGCACGGTCACCACAGGAACGCACAAAATAGCAGCTTCATATTCATCGGGAAATGTGCAAATGTATTTGGATGGTTCTTTCTTAGCAAGCGGAACAATGTCTAATTATCCAACTGTTTCTTTGACGGATGTTGCTATTGGAACTCGTATATCATCGGGAGTATATGGTCTTTTCTTCAACGACCGCATCCGTGCTGCTGCGCTCTACACCACAAGGCTCACGAATACTGAACTCGCTGCCCTAACAACCTAACAATGCCAACCTTCCGTAAATACGAGTTTTCAACTTACGCAGACTTCCGAACGATTAACGACTCGGAGGTCGAGCCTCGCACGGTTGTGGAACTCGGACATATCAACCCTGCAAATCCAAAGGCTTGGTGCGTTGATGTCTTATGGGAAGGCGACGAGCCGAAGAACTGGACAAAAGACCAAACTTGGCCCGAACCCGTCGGAATCCACACCTTCGCAGGATGGGATGAGCAGTACACCGAGGACTACAACCAACGCAAATCGCTATGAGATTATTCCGCAAACGCAACCCCGAAACCCCTAAACTACCCCTAATGAAATCAGCAGTCATCGCTTTACTTCGCCACCTGTTAACCTTCATCGGTGGAACCCTTGTTGCTAAAGGTATCATCGATGCAGCCACTCTCACCGAAATCATCGGTTCCGTATTGACCTTGCTTTCAGTAGGTTGGATGGCCTTGGATAAAACAAAGGGCGAGCCGAACAAGTAATGAACCTAATCGAAACCACCATCGTCGGGAGCGTTGCAGCAATCGTCGGTGGAGCGGTCGCTTGGTTCACCAAGGGCCGTGTCGAATCGGACTCCCTGCAAGTCAGGCAGGCCCAAGCGGTCCTCGCTATGTGGCAGGCTACCAGCGAGTCCCAAAACAAGGAATTAACACAACTTCGTAACGAGGTCGTAAGTTTGCGTCAACGATTGGAAGACATGGAACAACTGGTTCATGAACTCCAAGCCGAGAATGCTAAACTGAAAAACCTCGCATGAAAGTAACCAAGCATTCCAAAAATGTCCACGCTATCGAGTGCGGACGAACCCAAGAATTCTTGCTGCTCTCCGACCTGCACTGGGACAACCCTAAGTGCGACAGGGCCTTGTTAATCAACCACCTCGAAGAAGCAAGACGCAGGGGTGCGAAAGTCCTCGTAAATGGGGACTTTTTTTGTTTAATGCAAGGCAAGGGCGACCCTCGCAGGAGCAAGGACGACATCCGTCCAGAGCATAACAACGGGCGTTACTTGGATTCTATCGTTGACACGGCAGTCGAATGGTTCCGACCCTATGCGGACCTCCTGCTGGTCCTTGGCTACGGGAACCACGAAACCTCCATCATTCAACACCAAGAAACGGACATCCTCCTTCGCTTCGCAACCATTCTCAATCACACCTGCAAGACCGACATTCAAGTCGGGGGCTATGGCGGTGTCTTAGACTTCAAGATGGTGTACGACCCCGACCATCGCTGCAACTTCGTGATGCACTATTACCACGGCTCTGGGGGCGGTGGACCTGTAACGAAGGGAGTCATCCAAGACCAACGCATCCTTGCGAGCATTGAGGGTTACGACTGCACTTGGCAGGGCCACGTTCACGAACTTTATTACCACCAAAACATCGTCAACCGTTATGTGCGTACTACTCACCAAATTCTTCAAAAGCCCGTGCATCAAGTCCGAACGGCAACGTACAAAGAAGAATGGGCCGACGGGTACATGGGCTTTCACGTTGAGCGTGGAAGAGGCCCGAAGCCTTTGGGCGGATATTGGATGACCCTCGAAGCAGGACGCTTTGTAGGCAAGGACCGAAGAGGTCCCGAATTACAGGTCTTTGCTTCCTTCGCCCCCTGCGACAGGTTCTACACCGGCAGCGGTTAGGTATAGGTAGCCGTACTCCTTTTCGGCATTAAACTGGGGGCAGGCCTTGGTAACACCGGGAAAGTCCCTGTGTCCGCATATCCTTGCGGTAGGGTACTTCTTAAGCCAATCTAAGAGTACCACCGCAATCGCTTGACGCTGGCCGATAGTTCGGTCATCTTTGTCCTTGCCTCCAATGTAGGACACGTGGAGGCTCGTAGCGTTGTGTCCTTGCACTCCGTTGGTGATGGCTGAATCAGGAGCCAAGACTGTTACATTCCCAGTCGAATCAATAATCCGATGGTAGCCGACCGACTTCCATCCAAGGGCCTCCTTCCAATGCTTGCGGATGGATGCGATAGTCGTATGCTTCGGGGTGGCCGTACAATGGACGACGAGGTGGGTGATGGTGCGATTCATTCTTCGGGGTTTAGTTTGTGAAAATAGTTGACCGCAACAGGATCGGCAACGTCGGGACCGCTGGATAGGTGGACCTCCTTGGTCCCCTGCCATTGAGCCATTGCCGGGTCATACCCCAGTAACTCGCAGGCTTTGCGGTATTCCAGCAGCAGGGCGTGGTTGCCTTCAAGGTCAGCGTTGTCGATGGCTATCATCAGCCGTTCCAAGGCGTTCGTGAGGGCCTTGGCAGGTCGGAGGGAGTGGTATTCGGGCATGGGTGTAAATGTACAAAAACCCCTCCAATGCAATCCAAAGGGGGATGAATAATTTTTTTGCTACGAGGTGGCACAAATAGGGTCGGACTGCATTATCTTTGCTTTACAAACCAACCACTAAACCTCAAACCCATGAACAACATCACAATCGGAACTGAAGTAGTAAGAAGCAAAGGCGACTACGTTGTAGGGCGTATCGGTATCGTTATTGCGATTGACGTAGAAAAAAACAGAGCGCAGGTCGAATGGAACAACAACCCTAAAAGTTGGGTTAAAATAGAAGCCATTGAGCCGACATCAATACCTTACGAGATTTTGCCTCCACGACCAACCTGCCGACGTACCGGAAGAGATTACTGGCAAACCTACAGGCGGTTGGCCTAACCCCACCGAGGGGTGCGACTCGCCAACGCACATTCTTTAAACCTCAAACCCCAAACCCATGAACAACCAAACCCAAGCCAAACTCAAAGCAGCCCTCGTAACGGGCTACATCCTGCTGGCAACAATGACCGGCATCGCCTTCTTCGGCAGATTCATCATCGCACTTATCACCAACTAAACCTCAAAACCATGTCAACCCACAAATTCAAAACCACCAACATCAAAGGCAAGGACTACGTTGAAGTCAATCAACGCCTCCTGTACTTCCGCAACGAATCGGCCTACGCTGGCTGGTCGTTGGAATCCGAACTCATTGACCTGCAACCCGACCGCTGCTGCGTCCGTGCAGTCATCCGGGACAACGAGGGTCGCATCCGTGCAACAGGCCACGCCTCCGAGGACCGCACCAGTTCAATGATCAACAAAACAAGTTACGTCGAGAACTGCGAAACATCCGCTTGGGGACGTGCCTTGGCTTGTATCGGCATCGGAATCGAAACGAGCATCGCATCCTCCAACGAGGTGCAGATGGCTATCGCCCAGCAGAACCTCGGCGACCTGAACGACAAACTCGGACTGGTCCCTTCCTACGACGAACTGACCACCGCAACCCTCAAGGCCGACTTCCTTGCATTGCTTGACAAACTGCCAAAGGAGCAGCAGGCGAAGTATTTGAAGGACATCGACCACATGACCCCTGCCCGATTCGAGAAAGGCATCCAATTCATTCAAAACCAACTTGCAAAACAATGAACCTACTCGAACAAATGAACGCTGACGAGTTTAAGAAACTCCTTGAGTACAAAGAAAAGTACCCGACCCTTGGCGAGGAACTGGTCAAAGCCTTGACCGATAAAATCGTTATCATTCACCTAACCGTTGCCGAGTACATCAGCCTATGCGATGCCTTGGGAATTTATTGCGCCCCGGCATTAAGCCAAGTATTTCAAGCCTTCAAATCCAAACCATGACCTACCCGACCCTCATAACCATCCCCAAGAGCGACATCTGCAAGGCAGAGATAGCCCAAATCGCCCAGCAACTGACCGACCGAATTAATGATGGCGAGGTCAACCCCATCGAGGCCCACATCAAACTCAAAGCCATCGTCAAGGCTTTGGAAGCCACCATCAAGGCCACCGAGCAGACCGTAGCCGACGAAGCCAGCAAGCACGGCAAGACCTTTCAAGCCTTTGGTGCAGAGATAACCCTGAAGGAAGGGAGCCTAACCCCGAACTACGAGGAAGACGAAGTTTATGCCGACCTCAAAGCACAAATGAAAGCGAGGGAGGAACTACTGAAGATGGCGTTCAGGCAAGCGGGCAAGTCGGCTATCTTTGACGAATCAACAGGCGAGCAGGTTCCAGTCTGCACCGCCAAGGCCACGAAAGCGTCCATAGCCGTTAGTTTCAAATGAGAAGAGCCTCCGATGCAGTAAGGGTTTACAGGTTGCTATGCGACCGCCCCTACCGAGCCAAGCAGATCGCTGAACTGCTCGGCAACAAAGAACGCTACACCTACCGGGTGCTGCACGACCTACTCAAGTCCGGCTATGTCGGAGTAACCAAATCGTACTATCACAAACTCGAAACCCCAACCCCAACCATTTACAACCCCCAACCATGAGCAATTACACCCCCCAACCCAAAACCTTCACGCTATTCGCCAACGACAAAGGGGACAACCCCAAGCGTCCCGATTACCGGGGCGACGTTGTTCTCCCTGATGGAACAAAGATGCGCCTCTCCGGGTGGGTCAAAGAATCCAATGGCAAGCGGTTCATATCCGGCAAAGTAGAGCCGATCCAGCAGCAGACCAGCGGTGGAAATTTTGCACCTCAAGACGGTGACATGCCTTTTTAGTGTAAATTTGCACCCAACATACATTTACCAATAGACGCATTACTTGTATAGCAGCCAAGTGATGCTACCGATAAAGGGTTCATTCTCTAACCCCTGCCCCGGCTGCTGCTATCAGTCGGGGTTTTTTTTTCTTATCCTATGGCAGAAATATCAATTTTCAAAGCGTCCAGCAATGGCGGTGTGCGGAACAACGTCCCCCAGGATCACATGCAATTTGTCGAGTACATCCAAAACATTCGAGAAGGGTACTACTACAACGAAGTCATGGCCTACCGCAAAGCCAAGACCGAAGAAACCAAACGGAGGCTTTCAGCCGTAACGCCCAGCGGTAAGTTCAAGAAGCAAGGCAAGGAAGGGCTTGAAACGCATTCCGGTATCATCTGCATTGACATCGATGCCAAGGACAACGATGGCGTTGACGTGCTTGCGATCCGTCAGGACGAACATCTCTACGCCCTGCACCAAAGCACCGGGGGTCAAGGGTATGCAGCCTACTACCGCATCGAGCCGGATCGACACCTGGACGCTTTCTTTGCTTTGGAGAAACGCCTGGCAGACCGTTACCACATCATCGTGGATCCTGCTTGCAAAGACGTGAGCCGGTTGCGGTTCGTGAGTTTTGACCCGGACGCATTCATCACCGACAAACCCGTTCCGGTATTTAAGACCTATTTACCCAAGGCCAAGGCTGCACCGGTTCCAAAGTTCTACCCACACGGGGAACACGATGTCGAACACATCCTCCAACAAATCGAAGCCAAGCGATTAGACCTTACGGACTCCTATGCCGATTGGGTCAAGATTGGCTTTGCTATTGCAAGCAAATACCATGAGCCTGGTGCAGACCTGTTCCATCGGGTTTCGGCACTATCCCCGAAGTACAACCAGGAAGCCTGCGACCGCAAGTACAAGCAACTCTGCCAATCCAAGCAGAATCAAGTGTCCTTCGCTTCCTTCATGTGGATTGCCAAGAATGCAGGAGTCGAGATTCAAACCAAGACGACCAAGCACATCGTTTCCACAACCAAGTCCCACCGCATGCGTGTCGGGACCAATGGCGGTCCCAAGGACATCAACGCAGCAACCGAAGCAGCGGTCCGGGTACTTCGGGAAATTGACAACATCGATATCGATGGTCTTGAAGAAATCGTTGCCAACACCATGGCTCTTGATACAACGGAACTGAAATCCGCTGATACCGAGGACACACCGATAAAGCAAATAAAGGCTTTCTTGCGTTCATTCGACCTAAAACGCAATGCAGTAACCCGTTGCATTGAATACAAAGGCCAACCCATTACCGACGTGGACCTGAACAACATTTACGTTGACTGCCTCGAAGCCTTTGGCAAGAAGGAGGTCAACATGCAACTGGTCGGGGCCATAGTGGATTCGGACTTTACACCGACCTACAATCCATTCACCCAGTTCTTTGCCAGGCATGGCCATCGCAATCCTACCGGGTGCATCGAAGCCCTGACCAATACCATCCGAACAACCAACCAGGACCATACGTTCGTGCAACTCTGCATTCACAAATGGCTCTGCTCGGTCATCGCAAGTATGCACGGGGAATACTCATTGACCATCCTGGTGCTTTGTGGCGACCAGGGTATCGGCAAGACTAACTTCTTTCGTAACCTGCTGCCCGATGAACTTCGGGCCTATTACGGGGAATCCAAACTGGATGCCGGCAAGGACGATGAAATTCTCATGTGCAAGAAGATCATCCTTTGCGATGACGAGTTCGGTGGCAAATCCAAGCAGGAAGCCAAGAAACTCAAGGAACTGTCATCCAAGCAGACATTCAGCATCCGCAAGCCCTACGGCCGGGTACATGAGGAACTTAACCGGTATGCGGTTCTTTGCGGTACGAGCAACGACGAGGAAGTCATTAACGACCCAACGGGTAACCGTAGGATCCTGCCCATTGTAATCAGCGAGATTGACTGGGATGCCTATGCAGCCATCGACAAAATTGACCTGTTCATTGAAGCCCTCCATTCCTTTAAATTGAACGGAGCCGATGCCTGGCAACTATCCAAGGCCGAAATCAAGATGCTGAACAATCACACCATGCACAACGTGCAGCCGGCTATCGAGAAAGAAATGCTCCTAAACCTGTTCACTATCCCGATGGATTATAGCGACCCCTACGGCAAGTGGATGAGCAATACCGAAATCAAGGACCTCATTGAAACCTGCACCAAGCAGCACATCAGTTCGCACAAACTCGGAGCGGTCCTAAAGTCCCTTGGCTGTAAGAAAATGACACGTCGGGAGCGGAATTTTCTTCCGTGCTACTTTTTGGTGAAAAATGCCGATAAAAGTGACTACGCCCAAAAGATTGATAATAAGCGACATCCGTTTTAGTGTAGTCACTTAGTCACTTAAAATGCGTTTTTTCTTTAGGGGCTTATATGTGCGTGTGTGTGTGCGTGTGTGTGTATATAATATATACTCTAAAGAAATAAGTAACTAAAGTAACTACAGTGACTACAACCCCCTTCACGCTATCAAAAACGCAGATTTTGTTAGTCACTTCTGCAAAATTCAAAGTAACTACAAGTGACCACACTTAGACCTTACCAACAAACCGCTATTGACCAAATGCGGACAAGCATTGCCGAGGGCAAAAGACGCTTGATACTCTGCTCCCCCACTGGAAGCGGAAAGACGGTCATGTTCACCTACATGGTGGCACGGGCCTTAGAGAAAGGCAAACACGCCATCATCTTCACGGACCGGGTCGAACTGCTCCGGCAATCCAACGGTGCCTTGGACCAGTTCGGCATCAAGCCGACGCTGATTGAGGCCAACCGTACCCGGCTCGACGTTTCCGGCAACTGCTTCATTGCAATGGCCCAAACATTCAGCCGAAGGAAGGACGCAAGCGAATACACGGACCTCTTGGCCCGGATGGACCTGGTGATTATTGACGAAGCCCACAAGCAAACATTTAACCCCCTGCTGCCATACATCAACCCCAAGGCCGTGGTCATCGGTGCGACTGCAACGCCATTGAGGAGGGGAAAGCAGGAATGCCTCTCCAAGTTCTACAAGGCTCTCCATGCACCGGTCCAGGTGCAGGAACTGATCAGCCAAGGCTACCTGGCCGAGCCAACGACCTACGGAATGACGCAGGACCTATCTGGGATCAGCATGAAGGGCGATGATTACGACACCGAGCAAATGGCCCAGCGATTCAGCGAGCGGAAGGTCTTTGCCGGGGTGGTGCAGAACTACGCCAAGGTCTGCCCAGGCAAGAAGGCGATTGTCTTTGCCAGCAACATCGCATCGAGCAAGGAGGTCTGCGAGGCTTTGCAGGTCGCAGGATTCAACGCCCGGCACGTTGACGGAGAGATGTCCAAGACATTGCGAGCCGAAACACTTGCGTGGTTCAAGCAGTCAAGCGATGGGATCCTTTGCAACTGCGACCTGATGACCACGGGCTTTGATGAACCGACGATCGAGGTCGTCATCCTCTACCGGGCGACTGCGAGCGTTCCATTGTTTATGCAGATGGTTGGCCGAGGCTCCAGGGTAACGCCAACCAAAACACGGTTTACGGTGTTGGACTTCGGGAACAACGTGCAGACCCATGGCTTTTGGGAAACCAACCGGGAATGGTCCTTGAAGAAAAAACGCAAACGGGAATCCGATGGCGTTGGTGGGGTGAAGAACTGCAAGAAGTGCGAGGCCATTATCCCAGTGGCTGCGATGGAGTGCAAGCATTGCGGTTACGAATACGAGCGAAAGTCAAAGCCTCCAGGGGAAATCGTAAATTTGCAGATGCTAACCAAGGCCCAAGGCATGGAAATGGCAAAGCAAAGCACGATGTACCAAAAGGCTCAACTGGCGAAGGCAAAGGTCATCAGCCCGTTTTGGGTGCTTCACAACTGCAAGACCCGAGCCGAGGCTGAAGAGTTTGTCAGTTACATGGGATGGCGGAGGGGTTGGCTTTACCACAACGCAAAACGATTCAAAATCTTTCAATCATGAGTTCCGAGTTCAAACTCCAAGCCGAATGCTTCCAGTGGCACTGGAACAACTTTCCCGATCAGCGTGGCCGATTATTCACCGTGAACAACAACGCACCGAATGCCTATGCCGGCAGCGTGATGAAGGCCATGGGCGTGGTCGCAGGGGTCAGCGACATGATATGGCTTTCGCCTACCGGTGCGGTGATGCTAGAGTTCAAAGCCGAGAAAGGCAAGCAGTCCCTCTCGCAGAAGTGGTGGCAGGGAGTGGTCCAAGAAGCAGGGTATCGATACGAGGTAATCAGGAGCGTTGAGGATTTTCAAAGAGTGGTTGCAAGTGTGGAATAGTTGTGTATATTTGCCCCATGCGATACCTACTGCTGCTCCTGCTGACCGCTTGCACCAACGACCGCCCATGGAGGGTGATTGAGGTGCGGGCCAAGGTGGATGCTTGTGAGTACGTCCTATCCCGTTCCAACGGATTCGGGCCACAAATGAAGACCCTGACCGATTCGTGTGGTGCGTACAAACTATTTCAAACCTTAAACCTATGAAACAGGAATTTTTAATTAACCGATTCACCATCGCTTTTACCGTCTTGTTATTATTCAATAGTTGCGAGAACCAACCAACTGACAAAATTTGGTATGGTAATAACGGGATGGTAGTTGAATTAAAATCAACTAACGATAGACAATATGGTAAATGGAAATATATTATAAGAGATGATTTTGGCGAAATATTAATTAGAACCAATGAAGAGTGGAATGTTGGTGATACGTTGTATGTCGGAAAGCATTACCGCTAACCCGATTATGCACAATAAATCATATCGCTTTATTATACGCATTCGGGTATAATAAATGATAAATCGGTCAATAAGCGCCATTATCGCATATAATGAATGATAAATCCGTCAGCCTCTGGTCTTACCAAACCTCCCCCAGCGTCAGCCTATAAGCTGTCATAAATTACCCAAAACCTCGCAAATTGTCCCATATAAACCCCAACCCCATGAAAACCACACCAACCGATTTCCGACGCTGGCAACTGCATATCCGCAAGGCTTGCGTCAACTGCTCAAAGCCTGACCATTCCGAAACCATCAAGGCGTGGTCCGTGAACTGGACCCTGCTCGGTCGAATCCTTCAAGCCAAAAACGCTTAGTCATGGAATGGGTAAAATGCCTCGACAGGATGCCGGAACCTTACGAGCCTGTCCTGATTTTCACGACTGACCGAAATCAAGCCTACGCATGGCTTGGCGATGGCCGTTGGTACTACGAACACCAAACGTGGTTCCTAATTGAAGTCAGCCACTGGATGCCACTACCCCCAAACCCGTTCTAACATGGACCTAATCTCACGCACCATCCTCGGCTATACCGCAGAGGTTGTCGGAGTCAGCCCGGACGACATCTTGAGCGAAGTCAAGACCCAAGAACTGGTCCTTGCTCGGTCCATCTTCGCAGACATCGCCTACTCCGAGTACCTGTACACCTACTGCCAAATCGGGCGAATCATCAAGAGGAACCACGCAACGGTCATGCACAACCTCGAAATCCTTGCCAAAAACATGAGGGCAAGGCCCGACATCAAGTTCCTGCGTACACAGGTTCTTAACAGGACACGGGATTTTTTGCAACATTAACAACAACCCTCTCCATCTTTGCGTTAGTGAACGCAGAGAGCATCGTCCTTGATTTATATCGCAGCGGTGAAATCCGTAAGGCTTGCCTCACGATTACGGGGGGCAATCCGCTTTGGAAGGACCTCGAACAAGAGGTCGTCCTGATTCTGCTCGAAAAAGACCCCGACAAGATTACCAAGATGCAGGTGCAGGGATACCTGCGCTTCTACATCGTTCGGCTGATTATGAACCTGTACCGGGGCAACAACAACCAGTTTGCGAAGAAGTACCGCCATCACGACGAGCGTGTCGAAGTGGACCCCGAAACCCAAGAAGAAGGGAAGGACTACGACACCCTGCTTGACGAACTTTGGGCCATCGCCCAGCAAGAGATGGATTCGTGGGCCAAGGACGGAGCCTTCCCCTACGACAAGGAACTGCTGAACCTGCTGATGCAGACCGGGAACATGAAGGCGATGTCAAGGGAAACGGGCATCCCGTACCGCTCCATTATCTACTCTATCGAGCAGGCCAAGAACAAAATCAAAACCGCAATCGAGTCCAATGGATATACTGGTCTATCCCATCCTGATTAGTGCTTTAGCGACCCTTGCGGTCGTGGAGTTCCGGGTTCTGCCCGGGTGGTTCTACGCTCTGCCCTTCGCCAAGCGGAAGCCGTTTTCGTGTATGACCTGCTTCGGGTTTTGGCTTGGCTTTGCCCTGACCCTGCCGACCTGCCAATGGTACTTGGCCCCTATCCTTGGCCTCGCCTCATCTGCCACCGCAATAATCATCCGGGAATGGATCTTCAAATGACCAACGACCAGTTCATCGTGGCCCAAAAGCACAGGAAGTACTGGGACCAGTATGTGGCATCCCTGACCATGCGACTGCCACCCGATGCCGTTGGAGAACTGCAAGCCATCCTTACGGCTCACGGACGACCTCCCACGAATTGGTGGTGTGCGGACTGCGTAAAATCGGCCCTCCAATACATTTACCTTCAAGCGGACTTGTTCCTCGAAGTAAACCAAAACACCGTTACAATCCCACTAAGCAATGCCCCTACCAATCCCGAACAATAACGAGTCAAGAGAAGGCTTCATCGGTCGTTGTATGTCGAACAACAACACGACAACCGAGTTCCCCGATACGGCTCAACGGCTTGCGGTCTGCTCCCACCTTTGGGCTGAACACAAGCGTCAGCAGTTCGAGTCGTACTCCGACTACGGCCAAGAGATTCGGGCCAATGCAAAGAGGGGGATAGAACTCAACGAGCGGAACGGGAACAAGTGTGCGACCCAGACGGGCAAGGTCAGGGCAGCCACTTTGTCTAAGGGCGAACCCATATCGGTGGAAACCATCAAGCGGATGCACTCCTACCTCTCAAGGGCCGAAACCTACTACGACAACGCAGACGATACCAGCGACTGCGGATACATCAGTTACCTGCTTTGGGGTGGTAAGTCGGCTCTCTCTTGGTCAAGGAATAAACTCCGGGAACTTGGCGAACTCGAAGGCTAAGGATGACGAAGAGGCCCAAGTGCAGGCTCGGATGGATTCGCTCATGATGGTCATAACGACCCTCTGCGACTGCATCGGAGCGGTGGATGAATCCAATGCCCCGAACCAGTACGAAGTGAAAATGAAAATCGTAAACAAGATAAGCGACCTAATCGACAAAATCGAATACTAATGGCAGGCCGACCCCCAATTTGGAATACCCCCGAAGAACTATGGGAGGCGTTTGAACGATACCGAGCCGAGAACAAGGCCAACCCGTATCGTGTGCAGGACTATGTCGGTAAGGATGGGGTCATGGTTTACAGGGACAAGGAGCGTCCGATTACCTTTCGGGGCTTTGAAGGATACCTTGCAGAGAATGGTGTTTGCCACAACCTATCGCAGTATCGAAATGGAGATAGCGACCATCACAAGGAATTCTTATCAATCATCACACGCATAAGGCTGACCTGCGACAAGGATATGCTGGAGGGTTCAAGTGCTGGCGTTTACTCGGCCAACATCGCCTCTCGTCTGCTTGGCTTGGTTGACAAGCAGGAGAACACGGTCCACATCGAGCAACCCCTATTTGGCGATGGACTTTAAGTACACCACGGCCATAAAAAGAATTAGGCAGATGCAAGCCCGAAAGAAGGTTATTCAGGGCGGGACATCTGCCGGACGTTAACCCCCGCTCGGCAACGGGTGGGGGTAGGAAAAACACTCGCCATCCTTGCGGTCCTGATTGACATCGCAGCAAAGAAGAAGACCGAGATTTCGGTCGTGTCCGAATCCATCCCTCATCTTCGCAGGGGTGCGATTAAGGACTTTGCCAAGGTCATGCAATGGACAAACCGATGGGTCGCAGACCGATGGAACAAGACCCTCCTGACCTACAACTTCGCCAACGGCTCGGTCATTGAGTTTTTCTCTGCTGACTCCGAGGCACGGCTGCGAGGTGCAAGGAGGCAGGTCGTTTACATCAACGAGGCGAACAACATCGACTTTGAGTCCTACTACCAGTTGGCAATCCGTACCAGCGAGGCCATCTACATCGACTTCAACCCGACCCACGAATTTTGGGCGCATACGGAGGTCCTTCATGAGGACGATTCCGAACTGATAATCCTAACCTACAATGACAACGAGGCCCTGCCTGATACCATCAAGCGGGACATCGAACTGAACCGCACCAAAGCCGAAACGTCAGCCTATTGGGCGAACTGGTGGAAGGTGTACGGCCTTGGTCAAGTCGGAACGCTTCAGGGTGCGATATACGAGGACTTCGAGGTGGTGGAGGGCATCGATGTCAGCCGAGCCAAATTCGTCGCCCTTGGGCTTGACTGGGGCTTTAGCAACGACCCTACGGCCTTGGTCGCCATCTACCGCCAAGGGGACTGCATCTTGGTGCAAGAGCTGCTCTACGCTACGGGCCTCACCAACCAAGACATCGCAGACAAACTGCGGTCCTTGGGCATTACGAGGGCTTGGGAAATCGTGGCGGATTCAGCAGAACCCAAGAGCATCGAGGAAATTTACCGACTTGGCTTTAACATCAAGCCAGCGGAGAAAGGCCCCGATTCGGTCAGGAACGGGATAGACATCCTCAAGAGGTTCAAGTTGCAGGTTACCAAGGATAGCACCAACCTGATCAAAGAATTAAGATCCTACACTTGGGCGACCGACAAAGAGGGAAAAAACACGGGTGTCCCCATTGACTCCTTCAACCACGCCTGCGATGCGATGCGATACGTGGCCCTCAACAAGTTACGGGTCAGTAACTCAGGGAAGTATGTTGTGGTTTAACTTTGAGGCATGAACACCGAACGCATCCTTGACCTGCTCATCGAAATCGGGAAGACGCTTGCAGCCGTTTTCTTCATCCTCACCCTTCTAACCCTCCTTTGGACCTTATGAAAGTCGTCCACTACTATCACATTTACTGCGGAGGCAACTGGCAGTTGATCCTGAATCAACACATGATGGCGGTCTGCAATTACGGCCTCATCAACGTCTTGGATGAGATTCGTGTCGGCATTGTCGGTCCACCAGAGCAACGCAAAGCGGTCAAGGAGGTGCTGGAGAACTCGATGGTTGCCGATAAGGTTAAGGTCGTGGTTACCCGGACCAACGCTTGGGAGCAGGCTACGCTGACTGAAATGTACCGGGCCTCGCAGGAAGAGGAAGCCGTCTACCTGTACGCTCACACAAAGGGGGCAAGCGACCCGTCTTTGATAAACCAACTTTGGAATCGAAGTATGACCTTCTTCAATGTCGTGGCTTGGGAGCGGTCCCTGCAACTGCTGGAAGGTGTGGATGCAGTCGGTTGCCACTGGATAACCAAGGAGCAGTTCCCTCACATGGCTGATGCCAACAACCCCGATGGCTACCCCTACTTTGGTGGGACCTATTGGTGGGCCAAGTCGAGCCACATCAAGGAACTCGGTGAGCCGAAACGGGACCACCGCTGGCAAGCCGAACATTGGATAGGCAAGAAGCCCGATACGAAGGTTCACGACACCAACCCCGGATGGCCGGGTCCCGAAAAGTTTGTAATCACATTTTAACCATGAAAGACAAAGAATTAATCGCCATCCTCGACGAGTTAGACCTCAATGGTGCCGACTATGACGGAGGAACCGACAAAGCCAACGGCCACAACTACACAAGCACCTATGCCAAGTACTTGGCTGAAATGCGAGCCGATTCCATCAACTTCGTGGAGATAGGCGTGTGGCACGGAGGGTCTATGGCTATGTGGTGCAAGTATCTGCCCAAGGCCAAGTTCCTGTTCTACGACATTGCTAACCAAGTCAAGCCAAAGGCTGACAAGCACATTGACTGGACTCGTTCAAGGCTCCACATCGCATCGGCCTACACACCCGAATCCGTGCAAGTCGCAAGGGACTATTTTAAGAACGGCATTGACTTCCTGCTGGACGACGGCCCACACACCTTAAGTTCTATGTTGCAGGTCGTCAGCCTGTATGCACCGTTGATGAACCAAGGAGGTGTCTTAATGATTGAGGACGTTCAGAGCAAGGATTGGTTCGTAAACCTGTCAGCCGTAGCACCGAGCAATTCAATCTTTGAGGCCATAGACCTTAGTGAATCGGGCCGATACGACGACCTTATTGCCGTTTACAAGTTCTAACATGGGCATCCCCGTAATCATCAACAACCGCAACCTGCTGACATGGCCTAAGGCGATGGTCAGAGATTTGAGCAAGTGGGAGGGGATTGGGGACATCTACATCGTTGACAACGGTTCAACCTACGAACCTTTGCTGGAGTGGTACGCCACCAACCCTTGCAAGGTCGTAATGCTTGGCGAAAACTTGGGTCATCAAGCCCCATGGACTTCGGGATTGGTGCAGAAACTTGGCGAGCCGTTCTATGCGGTTACGGACCCGGACCTTGACCTGTACAAGACCAGCAAGCGGACAATTCCCATGTGCTTGGAGTGGTTGCAACAATTCCCCCAAGCAGGCAAGGTCGGCCTGTCGCTCCGATGGGATGACGTGCCTCCAAGGTCGTCGTACTATACCCACGTCAACAACTACGAGGCGACTCGTCAGCGTAACTCAAGGGTCATCATGGCAGCAAGGGTTGACGTTCCTATTGACACGACCTTTGCCGTTTACAATCGGCAGGAGTACTTCATCGGTGGGGTTTCGTTGCTTGAGTCAGCGAGGCACATCCCTTGGTATTACTCCGAGAAAGAACGCAAGGCTGATAAGGAGTTCAGCCAGTACCTTGCATCAGCATCGTCGGCATCGTCCTACAAAACCTTCCTGAAACTATGAAACTCCAAGACCTCACCATCGACCAGTTCCAACGCATCGGAGCCATTGAGTTCTCAAGCGTGCTGGGAGATTACGACAAGCGCGCAGGAGTCGTCGCAATCGTTGAGGGGGTCGATATATCACTCGTGAGAGAAATGCCCGCCAAGAGCGTTTTAAAGCGTTACAAGGCCATTATCAGCGAGTGGAACGCATTGCCTGCCTTGGGTTACAAGCGGAAGTTCAAAGCCGGGGGCAAGTGGTGGATTCCAACGGTGTTCACGGATGAGTTGACCGCTGGTCAGTTGATAGAACTCATGGACATCAACACGACCGACGAGAAGCAACTGCTCCAAAACCTGCACCGAATCATGGCGACCTTGTGCCGGGAGGGCGGTCTATTCGGATTCTTCCCGAAAAAGTACGACGGTGCTGCCCATGCCGAGCGAGCCGAGTTGTTCAAAAAACACGCCAAGGTGGGCGACGTTTGGGGCGTTGTCAGTTTTTTTTTGCTAAGTTCAGAATCCTACTTGAAAGTTTTGAGCGACTATTCCAAGCACCTGATGACGAAGGCCGAGGGGTTGACGTAAGCCCGCTTGCCGGCTACGGATGGCTGATGGTGGTGTGGCGGATGGCTAACAAGGACGTGCTGAAATTCGATGCCATCTTCGCTATGAAGGCGGTGGAGTTCTTGAACTACGCCCTCCTGATTCACGACATTTTGGAAGCGGAGAGGATGGAAGCGGAGCGAGCAAGAAGAAAGTAGTATATTTGCATCAGTCAGGTGGCGGAATTGGTAGACGCTAAGAGTTTCTTTAATGAGGTGGTCTTAGAGTAGCTGACACACTTAGATACAACAAGGTAACTACTCGCACAGGTTCGAATCCTGTCCTGACTACACATTCCAGCACGGGGGACATTTACCCACATGGAAACAACCATACTCGCCAATGGGCAACCAGTAGGTAAGTTCGGCAGCGGTTCGATGAAGGGCATCGACCAAACCGCTTTGGAGGGGATTGGTTCAGTCGTCGGCCCCAAGGGTGGAGGCAAGTCGCCAACCCACGACGTGCTGGTCAAGTGGATAGAACGGGTCATTGAACTTGCGAAGAAGAACCTCGAAGCAGCCAACGCCAACGCAGGGGGAACGCTCTCGGCATCCATCGCCCCCGAAGACATCGAACTATCCGCAAAGCAAATCGTGGTGGCCATCATGGCCAACCCCTATTGGAAGTATGTGGACCAAGGGGTGCGAGGCAAAACGTCAAGCGTAAAGGCCCCAAGGTCGCCATTCCAATACAGGGACAAGTTCCCACCTGCTCAAGCCATGGCCGATTGGATAGCCAACAAGGGCAAACCCGTTGTGCCGACCTATTCCCGTGAATTGAAGCGGATGCGGACCAAGCAGGAACAAGGATTGGTCGATGGCAGGTCGGTAGCCTATTGGGTATTCCAGCGAGGAACACGGGCCACGAACTTCATGTCTAACGCCCTATCCCCCGAAATGATAGACGTTTTGGTGAACACAATCGCTGAAACCCTTGGCAAATCCATAAGCGTAGCAACAACAAGATAAAATGGCAACAACCGTTCTTTCAGGGTCGCCCCAAGCAGCAACCCCCGTTTACAACAAGATGCTCTTCAAGGTCAGCGGTTCGCTGACTGCTCAACCCAATTACAGGTACGTCTGCGATGTCAAGAACCCAGCAGGGACGACCCTTGCACGGCTCAAGTGCGACAAACTGCCCAGTACCAACTACGGGTTCTTTGACGTTGCCAAGATCGTTGAAACGCTGATTGCACCGACCAAGCCATCCTTGACCCAAACGGGCTTCGTGGACCACGCTGGCTATTATTCGGGATATCGCCTCGACTTCATGGAGGAATACGGCAACACCCCAGTCGTGCAGACAGGAACCGTTACCACTGTGTCGGGGAATGTTTCCTTTGCAGGAAACTTGGAGCAGTTAGAACTTGCAACTTGGAGTGGAGGAATTTACTTCCCAAGCGGTGCTATCGTCAACGATACGACCCGAATGCTGACAACCCCTACGACTCGCACGGTCTATGCGGACGGCTACGGATGGCTTTCCATCGGGCAGTTCAACTATGGCGTAGAAAAGGCTTACATCCAATACTGGAGCGCAACAGGCGGGACCTTTGCAAGGCAGTTCGATGTTTCTGCATCAGGCACGTCGGGTTCGACTGTCATCCGCTTCGGGGTCGGGCCAATGAACCTCAAAGCCCTTACGTCGGGGCAATGCTCGGACGGCAACCCCGGAGATTACCTGTTCCAAGGCAATGCAGGGGACTTCTACGACGTTTACTTTCAAAAGGGGGCGAACATCACGATTCGTCAACGCTACGTCATCGGGCAATGCCAGCGATTCAACTCCATTCCGGTTCACTTCCAAAACAAGTACGGGGGCATTGACTCCTACACCTTTACGCTCAAGAACCGCAAGAGAGCCAACATCAGCAGGCAGACGTTCGGCTACAACTCGGACGTTTATGCGACCACTACCTACGACAAAGTGTGGGCAGGGGACTTCGACTACGTTTACGCCCTCAACTCCGATTGGCTGACCGATGCCGAGTCGGCTTGGTTGATTGAGATGATCCGATCCGGGCAGGTATGGCTTGAACTGGATGGGCAACTCGTTGAGGCCATTGTGAACGCCAACACCTACCAATTCATGACCCGAAGGAACGACCGTCTCACGCAGTTGCAGGTCGAGGTTGCAGTCGCTTACAAGAATACTATCCTATGAGCGTTACGCTAATCGCTTACCCTCTCAACGAATCGGACGCAGAGGTTCCCTATGTGGTTGACACGATGGGTGGCACGGACATAGCCATCACGTTCAGCATTGATGACATCAACGATATTACCAAGCGGAGAGGGTCGTTCTCCAAGACCATCGAGTTGCCCAATACGACAACCAACGCAAGCCTGTTCAAGTTTGCCTACAACGTGCAGTCATTCGTCGGTGGATTCCAACCGAACAAGAAGATTCGTGCTGCGATGTGGGAGGACGGGGTCCAAGTGTTCAGCGGTGCGATGCAGTTGCTCTCCATGAGCAAGACCAAGGGAGAGGTAACTTACGAGGTCGGCCTGTTCTCCGAGGATGTGAGCCTATTTCAAGACATCCAAAACAACCTGCTTGTGAACACGGCTGGGGTTACAGGGATGAACCACACGCTGACCTCTGCTCATGTTTCTGCGACTTGGACCGCATCGGGTGCGAGCGGTTACGTTTATGGCTTGGTGGATGCCTACGGAGCCACGGACGTAATCACGCAGGGATGGTTTGCGGTTCCTTATTGGAAGATGGGGCCGTCCATTTACGTCAAGAAGATGGTGGATCTGATCTTCGCACAGGCAGGCTATCGGTACTCTTCCAACTTCTTCAACTCGACCCTATTCAAAAAACTGGTCATTCCTTACTCTGCTGGGACTATTCCTGTCAACCTTTCGGGGTCGAACATCTTTGCGCAGTCAACTGGAAGTGTGACTTTTGCAGGAAGTTCAAATGCAACCGCTCTATTCCCCAAAGACACTCCTGCACCTTACTTTGACAATGGAGGCTATTGGGTCGCATCGTCCAGCACCTTTGTTGCTCCGAATGTTCCAACCCGTTGGAATGTTGATGTCATCTTAACTGTTAGTGGCGCAACCGCTGGAAGATTTGCAGCAAATATGTCCATCCGAAACTTGACCGACTCAACGGACAACATGGTTCGAACGGGAATAAACTTTACGACCAACACTCAATTCTCGGTCAGTTTTCAAAATGTAACGATACCAGCAAACACGACCGCAAACATTGGGTTTGCAGTCACCGCAGGGCTTAACTTTTTTACCAACACTTACTCCATCCTTTCGGGGGCAACCGTTCTATGGACTTGCATTGATAATCCAGCAAGCATCGGAGTCGTTGATATGCGGACCGCCCTGCCTGCTGACGTGAAGCAGAGCGACCTGCTCGTTGACCTTCAAAAGATGTTCAACCTTTACTTCATGCCCGATGCACAGGACCCCAAACTCCTGTACATTGAGCCGTTCAAGGACTTCTACTCAAGCGATGTGGTTGACTGGACGCAAAAGGTTGACGAAAACCAAGAGCAAGTACTGACCAATGGCGACCCGAATCAATACAAGGAACTCATCTTCAAGTACAAGGATATGGGCGATTACCTGTCCAAGACCTACAAGTCAAGCAATCCGCTTGCGAAAGAAGGTTATGGAGGTCGTCAGTTCTTGACGCAGAACTTCTACGGCAAATCCGAGTTTGTCTGCGAAACCATGGCTGGGACGCTGATACCGGGTTCGTTCACGACCGACAAGGTCATCGGTAGGGCTTGGGACTTGGAAGGCAGCACGGCAAGCGGTACGGTCAAGCAGTTAAACACAGGCTACCGATTAGCACAATACAACTCAATTGCTCAAGGAACAACGTCTTGGTTCTATCAAACAGGCGTGAGCGGTTCATTTGCAACTGGTGAATACGTCGCCAACGTACCATTCGTGAGCCACATCGACAACCCCTATGCACCCACCGAGGACCTTGCCTTTGGGATTCCGAGGCAGGTCTTCTACAACGCAGTCAACGCAAGCGGTGCGCCAATCACCTACACGAACAACAATCTCTACAACAAATACTGGCTGAATTACATCACCGAAACGACCTCCAAGGAAGCCTTGCAGTTGGAGTTGACGGCAGTCTTGAACTGCGTGGACATCTACCAACTTGATTTCCGAAAGCCTATCTATTACAACGGCATACGATGGAGGTTGCTTGAGATTCGGGACTATACCGTAGGCGAAGCGAAGCCGTGCCGGGTAACGCTCCGAAGAATTCTAAACCTTGCAGAATTCGTGCCTGTAACGAGCCTGCCTGTAACAACTGACCCTGCTGGATTACCGAATGGACCTATCGACCCCGACCCAGCAGACCCCGGCTATGAACCACCCGTAAACCCTGAACTACCCTCCGAAGGTTAAACTATGGCAGTAACTAAAGAAATCGTCCTCGAAGTAGGACTAAAAGACTCAACCGCACAAGGCACAACGAGTGCCAAACAAAGGCTTAGGGAACTCCAAAAGACGCTAACCGAGATGGCTTTGGCTGGGGAATCCGGGACCAAGGCGTTCAAGCAAATGGAGGTTGAGGCAGGGAAACTCAAGGACCAAATCGGGGACACATCGCAGCGAATCAAGAACCTTGCAAGCGACACTCGGAACATCGACACCTTTGTGTCAGCCGTGCAGGGGATTACCGCTGGATTCCAAATCGCTCAAGGTGCAGCAGCGTTGTTCGGCTCCGAGAACGAAGATTTGCAGAAAGCGTTGTTGAAGGTCCAAGGGGCGATGGCTCTCGCCAACGGAGTGCAACAAGTCGCCAACCTGCTCAACAAGGACAGCATCCTAATCACCCAAGGCCAAGCAGCAGCACAGGCCCTCTACGCAACCGCAGTCGGTGCAAGTACGGGGGCGATGAAAGCGTTCCGAATCGCTTTGCTTGCTACAGGTATCGGTGCAGCCATCGCAGCCGTAGGACTTTTGGTCGCCAAGTGGGACGAACTCACCGCAGCGGTTCGTAGGTTCCTGAACTTACCCGACCCAGCCATCGCAGCGAAAGCAAGGGAGGATGCTTTGATGCGTGAAGAAGCAGCCCTCTCCAATTACCGGGATGCATACGAGAAGCACACCGAGGCGCAGATTCAAGCCAACAAGAAGCGTGAAGAAGAGGATAGAAAGACCGCAGAGGCTCGCAGGTTAATGATGGAAGAGCAGGCTCGGTCAAGGGCTATCATGGCTGAAACCGAAGTACTGCAAGCCAAGACAACGGCTGACGCTTTGGTGCAGATTACGGCTGACCAAAACGCCCGGCAAGACGCTTTGAACGCCCAAGCGATGCAGACCGAGATGGAGCGTCGCATCAAGTTCAACGAGGACATGAAGGCGAACGAGCAAACCTTGGCCGACTTCAAGAAACAGGTGGTTTTGGACTCATTGCAATCAATTCAAAACATCTTGCAGTCCTTTGGTAACGAAAGCAAGGGTCTTGCTCTTGCTGCCTTGACCTTGGAGAAAGGTCTTGCCGTAGCCAACGTCATCGTGAACCTGCAAAAAGAGATGGCAGCAAATGCGGTCATGGCAGCAGCAAACCCAGCCAATGCTATAACCGCAGGAGCAGCAGGTGCAGCACAACTCAAAGCCTACAACACTTTGTCAAAGATTCGTGCAGGTTTACGCATCGCAGCGATTACGGCTGCTGGCATCCAAGGAGCCAAATCCATTACAGGCGGAGGGGATAGCGGTGGTGTTCCGGCAGGAGCAGCAGGTGGCGGTGGCGCACCGGGTGCAGCAGCAGCCCCGGCAATCTTTGCAAACCCGAATGTAACCGACCTGTCTGGATTCGGTCAAGGCCAAGGCCAAGGTTCATCCCCAATGCGAGCCTATGTCGTGGAACGTGACATCACCCAAAGCACTCGCAGGGTCAGGAGGCTTGAGGAATTTGCAACTCTTGGAGCCTAACCACATTTACCTGCATGGAACTACCCATTTATAGGATGACCGTGGACGAGGTGGATGAAGGGGTCCAATTCGTGGCCTTGACCGATATGCCGGCAATTGAACGTCCATTCCAAGCATTCAGCAAGGCCAAGCAGAAGTTCACCGAAACAGGCGAACGGAGAGTGCTGACCGGGCCTCTCATGCTTGCAGATACTCCCATCTTCAGGAAGGACGAAACCTATGGTGAGTACTACGTCGTGTTTGACAAAGCCACCATCCGCAAAATCGTGCAGAAGTACTTCAAGCAGGGCAATCAGCACAACGTCAACGCTTACCACAACGCTGAACTGGATGGCGTGTTTATGTTCGAGTCCTACATCACCGACTCCGAGCGTGGCATCATGCCTCCCAAGGGTTACGAGGACACTCCTGACGGCTCTTGGTTTGGTTCCTTCAAGGTTGAGAACGACGAGGTTTGGGACAACCGCAACCTCTTCCGGGGTTTCTCCGTAGAGGGCCTGTTCGGAATGGACAAGACCCCAAGCACTTTAGAAGTCGAGATGGCAGCCCTTGCCGATGAACTTACCGCTTTTTTGCAACAATTAACCCCCACCTACAAATCCCACTAATTATGAACCTGAAAAACGCAATCGAATCCCTGCGGACTGAACTCCGCAAATTCAGCACAAACAAGCAGTCATTCGCTGACTACAAACTCGTTGACGGCACGGTTGTCCGTGTTGATGGCGACCTCGTTGCCGGGACTGCCGTTTACGTTGTAGCCGAGGACGGCACACTTCCTGCACCCGATGGCGAGCACGTCGTTGAGGGCGTTGGCACTATCAAGACCGAAGGAGGCAAAATCGTTGAGGTCATCGCTGCTGAAGTGGCAACCCCTGAAATCGAAGCCTTGCCAGTCGCTGCTGAAATCACCCCCGAAGTGGCCGTTGAGGTTACCGAGGAAATCAAAGAAGCCTATCCTGCCATGACCCCCGAAGTTGTTGAGGCTATCGTAGCCAAGCACCTCGGAGCCATTATGGAAGAACTCAAGGCTGCCTATGCCGAGATGGGCAAAATGAAGGAGAAAATGTCCGCCTTCGCATCGCAGGTTGAAACCATGGCCGACATCGTCGAGAAGGTTTCCGAACTCCCAGCCGAAGCCCCCAAGGCCAGCGGTTCCGCAATCGTTGAGCAACGCAAGGCCCAAGCCTCGCAGAACTTCAACGCTCTCGCACAAGCACTCCAATCACTCAAATCCGTTAAAAACTAACCCCTAAAACCCCCACTAACCATGGCATTTACTTTCACAGGATTAACCTCCTACACCGACCAGCAGAGATTGCCCTTGATTACCAAGGCCGTATTCTCCGCTCGCTCTGCGTCTTTGTTCACCAAGCAAGTTGGTATCAAATTCGCTGCTGCCCTCAACCTCATGGACACCGATGCAGTTCTGCAAAGCGGTGACACTTGCGGTTACACAACTTCAGGCACGACTGCCTTCACCCAGCGTAACATCACCGTTGGTCGTATGAAGGTGCAGGAAACCTTGTGTCCTCGTTCCTTGGAGCAATATTGGATGCAGACCCAGTTGACTGCTGGCTCTACCTACGATGGCGTTCCTTTCGAGCAGGCTTTCTCCGAGCAGAAGGCTCTCCGCATCGCTGAGGCTTTGGAGAATGCAATTTGGCAGGGTAACGCTTACTTCAGCGGTATCAACCAACTTTTGAACGCTGCTTCGGGTTCTACCATCAGCGGTAACACAGGTGCGGTTTCTGCATCCGTTGGTATCACTACAAGCAACGTGATTTCCATCTTCGACGGAATCTACAACCAAATCCCACAGGCCATCTTGACCCGTAACGACCTCGTCATCTTCTGCGGTTGGAACAACTTCCGTACCTTGATTGGTGCTTTCAAAGCATCCACAGGCGTTATGTACAACCAAGTTGACTTGGCTGGACTTGCCGATGGGGATATCATCTACCCCGGTACAAATGTCCGTGTCATCGCAGTTCCCGGCTTGACCAACACAAACCGCATCGTTGCAACCTACCTCGGCAACCTGTTCTACGGAACCGACTTGTTGAGCGACGAGGAGCAGTTCTCAATCTGGTTCAGCAAAGACAACGACGAAGTCCGCTTCCAAGCAGCATTCAAAGCAGGTGTGCAAATAGCTTATCCTGACTTGGTTGTTGACTTCAAGTTGACCTAATGTATAGGGGGGAGGGAAACCTCCCCTCGCTTTTTGTTCTTTCGCAACTTAAACCCTATACATATATGTCCTGCTCCCTAACTACGGGCTACGCCCTCGGATGCCGAGATTCAGTCGGAGGCATCAAAACTATCTATGTCCAAGCCTTCATCCCAACGGGGTCCTGTAATGCCAACCTTTCAGGTGCGGTTACAGGCTTCACAGGTTACGCTTCAGGCGGTTTCTACGAGTATGACTTGACTAAGGCCACTTCGTCCATGACGGAAACGCTGAATGCAAGCATCGAGAACGGCTCGGTTTATTACACCCCCGAAGTAACGTTTACCATCAACAAACTGCAAGTCGCAGTCCGCAACGAACTCCGTCTGCTGGTCCGCAACCGTGTCATCGTCATCGTCCAAGACAACAACAATCGTTACTGGTTGTTAGGTTCTGCCAACGGCTTGGAAGCAACCGCTGGAACCGCTGGAACCGGCACTGCCTTCGGAGATAGAAGCGGTTACGAGTTGACATTGACCGGAATGGAACCTGACCCGATGTTCTCAATTGCATCCACAGTCTTTTCACCATCGACTACGCAGATACTCGGTTCGTAGTATCTTTGGCTTAGGTTTTCATCATCTGAGGTTTGGGAGGGCAGTCAGCAATGGCTGCCCTTCTTATTTTTACGGCTATGAAGATTTGCATTGTCTATAACGCTCACCCAACGGGTTGCAGTTTCTACCGCCTTGAAATGCCGAACGCATACCTTGGCGACAACTACCCGGAATTTGACTATGTGTGCGTTGAGAACATCACGACCATCAGCGACGAGGGACTGAAGTCCATTGACCTGTTTCTCTTCAGCAGGCTTTGGTGTCAAGGCACGATGGAGCAAGTGGAGAACGTTTACAAGGCCCTGACCCAATACGGAGCGAAAGTCATCCTTGACTTGGACGACTATTGGGCGCTTGAGAGCGGTCATATCATGTACCGCCACTACCACGAAACCAAACTCGCAGACGTTATCCGCAAGCACATCAAATTGGCTGACTGGGTTACCTGTACCACCGAGCATCTTGCTGCCCGCATTCGGCCTCTAAATGCGAATGTGAGCATATTGCAGAACGAACCCTACGAGGCCTATCAGCAGTTTATTCCGAATCCTGACGAAGAACCCGACAAACACCTCGTCAAGTTCGGTTGGTTCGGTGGTGCGCAGCATGGAGAGGACATGGAACTGCTCCGAGAGGGGATGCAGAAACTACGCTGGGACGCAAACCTTGACGGCAAATACCGCCTCTACCTCGGAGGTTGGAACGACAACAACCCCGTTTACGAAGGCTACGAGAAAATCATCAGCGACCAAGGGAACAACCCTAACTACGGCCGAATCCAAGCAGCGGACATCTATTCTTATGTCGGAGGCTACAACTTCGTGAACGTAACCCTTGCACCTTTGCGAGATACCAAGTTCAACAAACTGAAGTCCGAGCTGAAGGTGGTGGAAGCAGGTTGGATGAATAAGGCCATCATTGCAAGTGAAACCATCCCTTACACGGACGTAATCCGGCACGGAGAGAACGGGTTTCTCGTTCCTTACAACAAGCCGAAAGATTGGTACAAGTACATCAAGCAGTTGATTCTTGACCCCGACCTGCGTAAGGGCTTGGCTGACAACCTTACGAGGGACATCAAGAAGCGGTTCAACGTGGCCGAAACCGCCAAGAAACGGGCCGAACTATACAGGCAGATTGGGCGCAAATTGTGAAATTCGGGGGCATCGCACATTTACAAGCAGATGCTTTACCTGAACCCTGACACGACCAACACAATAACGGTTACTTGGACCGAGCGAGCCAGCACGGGGAGCAGGTACATCCTGCGCCTTACGAGCATCGCCAAGAACACGACGACCGACTACACCCTGCTGAAATCATCCAACCTTTCCAACTATACCAACCGCTATGACCAATTTCAGATTGCCGTGGGGTCGCTTGAAACGGGTTCCTATAAGTATGAAGTTTACGATACCAATAGCACGGTTTCCTCTGCTTTGGCGGTCGTTGAAACGGGCTTGGCATTTGTACAAATAGAAGCAATAGGCTTCAACACCTACGCCAATTCAATCACTTACAACGTCTATGCCGGGGGCATATTCGACCCAACTTTTGACCAAACCTTTAACTAATGAGCGTACAAACAAGAGCGCAACTTCAAGCGAGTTCTGCGACCATTGCTAACGAAACCGTTGCCGCTGCCAACACCGCTTCAAGGGTTGGTGGTCTATTTGACGACCTCGCAGACACCGCAACGCTTGACCGGGAAAGAGGTTTTGCAAACCTTTACCTTGACACCGACACGGCCTTCACCCCGACGCAGGGGCAAAGGGTCAAGTTGACAAGCACGATGAAATCGGGCGTTTTGTCAACCTATAATTTTACAAGGACCACGAACTCGATAACCTACACCGGTACAACAAATGCGACCCTTCGCATCGCTGCGTCTATGGTCTTGGCACAAAACAACAACACGCAAATCAAGGTCTACATCGCCAAGAACGGCACAACCATCGACCAGTCAATGACTGACATCACCACGACCCACACGAACGGCCATGCGATTTATACGGAGGCTTATGTAACAGGCGCGGTCAATGATGAATTTACCATCTACATCAACGCAATCGATAGCGGTGCAAGTATCACGATTTCAGCCCTTTCATTCACAGTTCATACGCTATGAGCAAGTCAACGCAGCACTTCACCCAATGGCTTGGGATAGAGCATAAGGTCCCCGTGATGCTGGAGAACCGCTCCGGCAAGTACATAACCTATGGTTTTGCGAACGAATATCCATACTATCTGCTGGACAACTATCGCAGGTCAAGCAAGCACAACGCTATTGTGAATGGTAAGGTCAACTACATTATGGGCGGAGGATGGCAGGCAGGGGACAACCTGACCGTGGAGCAGCAGGCTCGGTTCATCAAGTTTTTTGACGGACTTTCCAGCACGGAGGACCTGAACGATATCACGGAGAAACTGGTCTTGGACTTAGAGATTTTCAACGGGTTTGCGGTTGCAGTTACTTGGTCTAAGTTGGGAACCATCGCCAAGATGGAACATGTCCCGTTCGAAAAGATTCGGGTTGACAAGGAGGAGAAGATGTTTCAGGTGGCGGATTGGTACAATGACGATATGATGCAACTCTTCCCCAAGGTGGGTGACATCGAGAAGATTCCAGCCTTTGACACCGAGAACCGCCTCGGAAAGCAGTTGTTCTACTATCGGGTCTATGCCGCAGGCGTGAAGCACTATCCTCTCCCCGAATATATTGGGGGCAATGCTTGGATTGAGGCAGACGTGCAGGTGGCGAACTTCCACAACAACAACCTGCGCAATAATTTTTGGGGCGGTTACTTGATTAATTTCAACAACGGCATCCCGACCCCCGAAGAACAGGGCGACATCGAGAGGCAAATCAAACGCAAGTTTTCGGGAACCGACAACGCTGGTCGCTTCGTGGTTACGTTTAATGACGATGCAGCAAAGGCCCCGACGCTGGAACCGCTCACTCCGAGCGACATGGACAAGCAGTTCGAAATCTTGAACAAGGCCATCCAGCAAGAGATATTCATCGCCCACAGGGTTACAAACCCCATGCTTTTCGGGGTCAAGACCGAAGGCCAATTGGGTGGTCGCAACGAATTGGTCGAGGCTTACGAGTTGTTTAAAGCCACCTACGTCAACGACCGGGTGCGCAAAGTTGAGCGGATGATTAACTACCTCGGCTCCTTCAATGGCGTTGAAGGGATGGAACTTATCCCCGTGGAACCAATCACGGAGCGCCTAAGCGAGCAGGCTCTCTTGCAGATTATGACCCAAGACGAATTACGTGAAAAAGCAGGTCTGCAACCTTTGGAGAAACCTGCCGACGTGGTTGGACCTAATCCCCAACCCGATGAGCAACCGCAAGCCGTGGAAGCCTTGCAGAGCAACGACAACATCAAGAAACTATCGGGCCGTGAGTATCAAAACCTGATGCGAATCGTCAGGCAGTATATGCAAGAGAAAATCACGCTGGAGATGGCTCGGACGATGCTATCAGCAGGCTTCGGACTATCTGCCCAAGAGATTGACACGATGCTGGGCGTTCAGTCCCAAGAGTTCAGCGAACCTACTTGGGGGGAAGAAGATGATGAGGACTACGGATGGGGCGACGAGGAGTTCAAGGTCTTGGAAGTGGTTGCAAGCAAGTTTGGAAGCCATGCAGACGATTATGTCGTGATGCACTCGAAGCCAATGCGGTTTGACTCCAACATCGACGAGAATATCCGTTTGGCCTTTGCCGAACTGGGCGAAGAAGAAAAAGAGTTGGACTTAAAGATTGAAGCCTACCGCAAGAAGAACCGGGACGCATCGGTTGAAGAAATGGCGAAAGAGTTCGGGGTCAGCAAGGCGAAGGTCGCCAAGCGTATCGCATACCTAATCACAAAGGACCGCTACCCTATCAGCAGGGCCGTGGACCAAATTGCCGAGAAGAACCTACCCAAGGGCGTGAAGGAAGTAGCCGAGCCTGTCTTGGAAGTCCGCTACAAATACGCATGGGCAACAGGATTCAGCAACAAGGACAAAGGTTCGAGCCGAGAGTTTTGCAAGGTAATGCTTGACTTAGCCGGGCAGGGCAAGGTTTACACCCGTGAGGACATCGACGGGATTAGTGCGATAATGGGCTACTCCGTATGGAATCGCAGAGGCGGTTGGTATCACACGCCCAGCGGAGTGAATAGACCCCAATGCAGGCACGTTTGGGAGCAGCAACTCGTTATCCGCAAAGGCAATAAAATCAGCAAGGCATGAAGGCACTATTCATAAGCGAAGAAACGCTCTTGGACAACTCGATAATCAACGAGAACGTCAGTTACACGCAGATACGCCCAACGGTCATAAAGGTGCAGGAGATGCGTATTCAGCCAATTGTTGGCTCTCCGTTGTACGGGGAATTGGTTACGCAGGTTGTCAGCGGTTCAACTACGGCCCTGAACCAAACCTTGTTGGAGGACTACATTCAGCCGGCTATGATTCAATGGCTCTACTACGAGTTGCCGATGGTTCTTGCATTCAAGTATATGAACAAGGGCATGGTCCGCAGAACAAGCGAAGAGTCCTCGCAGATGAGCATGGAAGAAATCACACGGCTCACCGATAAGGTCAAGAACGATGCCGAGTGGTATTCTGAACGCATCACCCGCTACCTCATGGAGAGCCGCAACTCGTATCCCTTGTGGAACTCGCCTCCGTCTGCTCTTGACACGATTTACCCGAATGCTACCAACTACCGCACGGGAATGGTCTTGGAGCGTGGCTTTAGGATGGGAATCAGCAACCTTGATTACCCTTACCCTTACGGTCAATTCGGAGCGTGTAACGACTGCTGAAATGGGAGCGCATAAAAAAAACATACTGAAACTACAAGCCTATGTCTTGGATAAAAATCAAGCAAGCCCTGCTGGACCTTGCAAATGCTCATCCACAGGTCAACTCCTTCGGGACGGGCGACCCTCTTGCGGTAGGCACGGACAACACGATAAATCTGCGAACCCCAAGCCGTGAGCGAATCGTCTATCCGCTCGTGTTTGCAGACGTTCAGTCGGCAACTACTGACGCTGGTACTTTGGACCTTGTGGTCGGTGTCTATTTTAGCGACCGGGTGGAGTCCATCAAGCCGATGGGCGGAGTGGTTTCGGGCAGCCCTACGCTGGGTTGGCAGGATAACGAAGACGAGGTCCTAAGCGACCAACTGCAAATCGCTCAAGACTTCATATCAGCCCTTACAAACGACCCAAGCGAGGACTGGACCCTCTCATCCAGCGTAAGCCTTACGAGGTTTGTAGAGAGCCGGGATGACCGCACGGCAGGGTGGCAGGCGACGATGACCTTTGAGATTCCATACTCTCACTCGGTTTGTGAAATTCCAACCTAATCTACATTTATAACTAAACGCAAATTATGCCTACACCTATTCTGCAACAAATGCTCGGTCAGGGCGGTACGATGGAGTTTGTCGATGCTGCCGTTACAGGCAAAAACTACGACTTCTTGGTAGTCAACACCGCTGCGACTTTCACAACGCTTACTGGAACTGGAAGCGAGAACCTACTAACCGCTTACGCTCTTAGTGGCAAATCCGTTTCCGCTGGTATCGTTATTTCAGGTCGCAATGGCGGCAAGATAACTGCCGTTACTCCAAGCGCAGGTTCGGTCATCGGTTATACATTCCTCTAAGATGCTGATAGGTTACGGCTACGGCTACCCGACCAATATGCTCCAAGGCGGAGTCGCTGCTGGAGTTTGGGCCTTGTTCAACGCAAGGGCAACCGCTGACGGAGCAACCGCTGCCGAGGCTGCCGTTAATGGGTGCCTCTTCAATCGCTTTGCTGCAATCTACAATTTCTAAGAATGCCAACCCCATCGCTGATACTTGTTCCTGCTCGCTTTAAGACGGGCAAACTATACACACCCTTGGCAACGACTTCGGGTGGTGTGGTATTGGGTGCATCGGGCGACTTCAATGTAACCCGTGCAACTACGGCAACAAGGGTCAACGCAAGCGGATTGATTGAGGTTGTCGCTTCGGGGATTCCGAGGTTGGACTATCCTCTTGGCGGCGGATGCCCTGCGTTGCTTGTGGAGCCGAGTGGTACGAACTTGGTCGTACAAAGCGAAAACTGGCTTGCGAGTGGCTGGAGGGCTGATGTTTCAGGAAATGTAACAACCGTGTCAGCGACCACAGGAACGCTTGACCCATATGGGGCAAACACGGCCAATGCAATAAGCCCTACAAGTGGAAATACAACGCACCTAAAGTTCGGAAGCGATGGTTCAACAAGTTTTACAAGCGGTACGATTTACACTTCAAGTGCATTTTTTAAGCAAGGCGCAGGAAATGCAGGCAGATATGTGCAGTTAACTTTTGTAAATACAAGATTTACGCAATTAGGCTACGCAAACTTTGACCTTCAACTTGGAACGGTTGCGGTTGTAAGCGGAACAAGTGCAGACACAAATAGGGCAGCAAGTATTGAAAATTATGGGAATGGGTGGTATCGGTGTCGGTTTACCGCTACTTGCAATTCTGCGGGAACAACCAATGGTATCAGCATTTCGTTAATTGAAACAAGCGGAGCGACAAGGCTTCCAACCTTTTCAGGCACAACTACGGACATTTTGTACGGCTGGGGAGCGCAGACCGAAACAGGCTCCATTGCCACCTCCTACATCCCCACAACGACCGCAAGCGCAACACGCAACGCAGA
>JACCDU010000520.1_pt1 | contig 32055 bp, 21 predicted proteins | sample 7446081 | NCBI WGS metagenome assembly JACCDU01 (sample SAMN15323447, study PRJNA562643) | freshwater metagenome | isolation source: river surface water | place: USA:Blue River Watershed | collected 2017-08-17
AAGTCCTGCACACGGTCCCCGGCTGCGACCATGCGGTCGGCGATTTGGGTGAGGTGCTCCTGATCCCAGACGACCTCTTTGGCTTGTGAGACATCGATCTGCAAATCCCCGTCGTCAATCCGAAAACGCGCCGACTCTTCTTCACCGAAGCTATTGGCTTGTCGGATTTGTTCGTCGTAGCGTTGTTCAAGGCCACGGTTGATACGCCCACGCATCTGGATGGTCCAGTCATGGAGTTCTTGCACCGCATGGCTGAACTGAGCCAATTGGTCTTTAGGGAGTCGGCTGATTTGATTGGCCGAGAGATCAGGCAAAGCAGCTTGGTGGAGTTGAAGGTGATTCATCTCTGGCTCCTTAACTTGCAACGCGTTGTGAAGTCGAGATGTGCTGCACGAAGTTTTCGTACGCCTCGATGGCGTTGACGGTGTATGTCACGCGCTTGCCAAGCTTGAGGTAGTGAGGACCACGACCTTCGGTTCGCCAGCGCTGCAAGGTCTTGGGGCTCATGCCCCAACGGGATGCCAAGTCGGCTTCCGTGAAAACCACGCGCTCGGCTGGAAGAGATTCATGAGCTGGGGAGCCCAGAGGGGAAGTGCGCCCGGTTCGGGCTGGTGTTGTAGACCGCATATTTACTCCTTTGATTCAGTAGAGGGACAACGGCTCTATTTCAGGAAATCAATGGAGAACTGATAAGGAACTGATTGGTGAACTTGTGCGATATCTCTAGTTCACCAATCTGGTGGGACTCCGCTTAAGCCACCTGCTTACCAAATGGGATGGCGAAAATAGCGCTAAATTCGCCACGCCCTGAACCGACTAGGTCTTGAGAGCGACGTGGCAAAGAAAAAGCCCAATCAGGTATGACTGACTGGGCTTAGAAATAAGATTCGTTTATTTAGGCTGCGGTCATCGAAAGGGCCGCTTTGGTGTTTGTATCAATGACAGCTCCTATGCGATCAATAAGCGCCTTCTCCGCCTCGCTTATTTGGTGCTGACTGACAGCCGTGGCCACAGTCTTATCCCAAGACTTACGTATATCTTGAGCCATTTTTTTGAACTGCCTCATGGTCGGTTTGAAACCAAAACCACAGTCCTCGCAAAAAGCCTCCCAAGAATGAGCGCCGACCGCATCGTAGGTACTCTCATCCCCGATGAACAGAGCTAAATCGTTGTCGCCATAGGCTTGCACACACAAAAGGTCATAAAAAGGAGCAAGCGTATAGCCGTGACTGGTGACCATCAATGAAATGTTTTTGGCATGTGCATCACTGTTACCGATCAAGTAATTGAACATGACCCATCTCTGAACTGATAACAAGTCCTTACCCGAAAGCATCAAGCCGCGAAACGCATCCACGATTTTTTTGAGACTAACCAAGCCACCTTGTCTCTCGTATTTCCAATCAGCGCCCACGCCTAATAGCTGACATGCATCAATTTGATGCAAGCAAATGATCTCTCCTTTGACAACCACACGGTCATATCGCTCCACTACATAGAGTGTCTCAGGCACCTGTATCAAATCAACGTGCGGTACCGACAACTGCATTTCATGCGCCAACTTCATGCAGAGGTACTCGTTGATTGCACTAGGTTGATACTTCTCTAACCTCGAGTCTGGTTTAGCGATGTGCGTTGTGGGCGAGCCCCCAACACTGTCGTACAGACGATCTCGCTTACTGTCGTACCGCAACCCAACTTTGTCTTGCGCACCAGCAAGTGACATGCGAGTTTGTTCATTGGAAGTCAGCAGCGGCTTCTTTTGAGCACGCGCTTTAACTCGTTGACTTAACTCTTCTTTAGACAGCTCACTGTATTTTTGCTGAGTGTCTGGCTCCTTACCCTCTGGCAGGACAGATAACACGCCAGGTAGATCAGCCCCTATTTCTCCAATAATTTCAAAGGTATTGGCATCGCGAAGCTGAATTTGGTTCAGTACCTCATCAAGCGGAGTTCCCTCGGGCAATAAATTGGCAAAGAACGTTTTTATCGCATCTCCTCTGTGGGGCTCCAATCGCAATTCAAATTGAGGCGCTAATGGAAATGCGGCCTCATCCTTAATCCATTGTTCGTCGTATTGGAAAAAATACTGTGCGGCTTCATGGCCAAACCACCCCATTGGCTGAGCATTTGCCCACACACGTAAGCGAATCATGACTTACCGCCCTTACCCAACGAAGCAATGCCTAAGCCTAGCGCTTGTCGAATGCCTCTAGGATTCACAAGTTGATCATCAGACACACCAAAATCAGATCGCTTACTCGGATGAATCATATGTAGGCCTAACCCCGCGCGAGTTTTGGGATTCGTCTCAATATGTAAACCCAACTTCCGAGCTTTCTGCAAGCGTTCTTTTTCTAGTTCTTCGATTTGAGGCAACCCAGCGACATTTAGACTGAGTCCCAGCCCGCTGATAAGTTTTACGAGTTTTCCAAGACTGCAGTTTTCTGGATTCGCTTCAACATCCCGAATGAAAGAGGCACTCACGCCACAAACTGACGCAGCCTCCTCTCGCGAAAGCTTTTGACGTTTGCGCTCGGACTCTAAAGCCTTGGCTAGCTTACTGAGTTGGGATTCTTCTATTCTCATTTTTTGACCTCATGGGGTCACATCATGTCATAAAAACTCTCTTTAGGCAACTATTTATCCCCATAGGGTCAATTTTCGCCAAATCACTTCAATTACTTATATTTTTGACCCTAAGGGGTCAAAAATAGCCGGAGTGATTTCCAAAGAATACATGCCTAAGCGACGATTCCGAATGACAAGTGTCTGATACACATACATAGGCCCCTCGTATAAAGGGTCACCCCTATTAGCTGCTTTGACCTTAAAGACATCGATGAGTTTGTCACTTGAAAGATGCGCCTTGCGCATGATCGTCTCAGCAGATTGAGGTTGTCCCTTATACCGCCAGAGCACCCTAAAAATAGCGGACTGTGCGGCACTCAATCGGACAGGTTCATTCGAGAAACTTGGCAAATGAACCCATTCGAAGGTTTCAGAAAAAGGTCCATGAACTGGCTCAGACTTCGGCTCAGCCAACGTGGTGCCCACGTCATTCTCCAAACTCACAAGGCGTAGGCCTTGCCCATGGATCGAAAAGCGATCCTCCAAATGCCACCAAGTGGCAGTTCCAGACAAAGGGTCGGAGGACATTTTGCCGAGTGGTCTAGGCGTGATCACCCAGCTATCCGGGCGCGGGGTGGCACCATGAAACAAATGCAAGGCATGAGTCATCACAAGCTCAATTCGTTGAGCCAATAAAACTGCACGCTTTTTATAAACACCAATCTGCCATACCCCTTCATAAAGTTTCTGAACAGCAATGTGCGCAGGGATGTTCAATGCAGACCGGAGTTTTCTGATCATCCATTCGGTGTCAATCGCCCAATTACGTTGCTCTGATAGATCTACCTTGTAAGGGCCACAGTCTGGACACTGCACATGCATCGCACCATCGATCCGAAACACAGGGCCTCGGTGCAAGCCACAAAACGAACAACTCGCATAACGTGAATCAAATGGTCCAGGCACCACCGCTTTGAGCTCAATCAAGATCTTCAATCCATTGATTTGCGTTTTAGGAATAGAACGCTCATAGGAATATCCACCCCGGGTAAGGAGCAACGAAGCCAAAGCCATCGCTTTTTTATTCGCAGGCATCGGAAATCCTTCACTCGAAAAGGCTCATCGGCTGGTTACTCCCCGTGGTTCTCATCTCATGGAAGTTCAAAGCTTGCTTGGGCTCCAGAATTTCGAGGTGAACAAGGTAGCTCTCGAGCTGGGCACGCAACTTCTCATCGAACTTGTGTAAATTCAAACGTCCTTTGCTGGTCACCTCTACGCTTACGAGTGGGCACCGTGACTTTCCCTGCGTAGGGGCCATGAACAGATTGAGAGTAGCGGCATGAATCACCCAGCCTCGACTGAGTGGGTTTTCATTCTGAAAGTACGCCCCAATCAACTCAGTCACACATTGACGATCCGTAGAGCCACCGGCCGTACATTCAATTTTTAGACGCTCACAGGGGCTCAACAGGTGCAAGCTCTTAACTTGGAGCCCCACAAAACCATCCTCGAACGCCTGAGGAATTTGCAAACCCAGCCGAAGCCTTGACAGGTCAAGCACAGGACGTTGAATTCGATGAGCCTCCGCACTGACGCCCAACATATGCGTTGCAAAAGCCTCACACAGCATGGCGTGATACTTCGCTCCGCCCCTGATGATGGTTCGCGCAACACCCGTAATCTGTGAGTACTCCAGCACCATGTGAATATTTGGACTGCCCACACGGCGCTGCAGCTGAGTTCCCTCAAACTCCAAACGCGCAGTAGCGAGATCCTTGGCGTGAATCGTGATCAGCTGGGTACCATGCGAACGGTCCAGCACATTGACCACACACACCTCGCCACAGCCCAACTCGCGTTGATAAAAACCTTTGATGGCATCGCAAAAGTTCGCGATAGAACTCTCGTCGCGATTGACTTCACGACGCAGCCCTAGGTCATGCTGCTGAGCTTGCTGACTGTGCTGGTCTAAATACTCAATCTCAGCAGCAGCCTCAAACAATGCGGGATAGTTGACATAGAGCCAGAAGGACCGATGTAAGTCATTCATGCAACCGATAAGCCCGACAAGCTCATTAGGCTTGTCATGCGCCGCTTGAAACATGGCCTGTTTACCAAGTGGATGCGCAAGTGTTGAACTTGCATGCAGGCCCGCAATGATGCGGTCACGCTTGATCGTGTTTTGGTAGCGCTGGATGAGCTTGACCAATGAGCGTGAAGTGTAGGTGTTGTCTTGCCATGTCCACCCCTGGGGCAAGGGCAGCTCATGACGAACCATAAATGTTTTGAGCGTCTCGTCGACGGGCAGGCACAGCAAGATGTCTGCGTAAGTCTGTGGCTTACTCACGTTGTCTCCTTCTTGTCTTTATTCCGGGAAATTGACCCTTACTGACTCCCACAAAAGGCCTGTCAATTCAGATCAAAATTTGCGTTTTGCTGGATAAATATACAGTATTTGGCAAATCCGTCAAAACCATCTTCACAACCCCCGAAATTACGCCAAGTTCAGACTGAAACCCCATATTTACAAGCGTTTCAAGCCCCAATGTCGCCAACACTCCCGCCATCTGGAGTTACACGTTAAAGGTGTCAGACCTACGATTTCAGGCCAGTTTTAATAAAACCAACCTAGCCATGAAATCAACACAAATTCCTCCTTCTGTCATCGCTTTTCGCCCCCGTTCAAACGGTCATGCTGAAAAGAGCAAATACATGACGCTTAATCAAATTTCAGAGCTCATGGCACATGCAGCGGTAATGACCAAGAACGATTTGAGCGAAGCCTCAAAGAGTCAGATTTATGCCACTGACAGAGACGAGTTTCTGGACTTCAATGCCCACCAGAGCGTCAATACGAACCCCTCAACAAATCAAGGAGTTCGCCCATGACATCAACGCCGCCACGTACCTCTGGCCTAAAAATTACTAGCGCCCTTGGCCCTCAGCTTGATGCCTTACCCACCCTGCCCATTGCCGAGCTGTGGGCCTTGTGGGACAGGCATTTCAAGACCAGGCCTCCACACCCCAATCGCAGGCAAATAGAGGCACGGCTGGCCTATCGCTTGCAAGAGATTGAACTCGGGGGACTCAACCCCGACGCGCGCAACTTGTTGGCTGACTTCGGTGAGCGACTCTCCAAGATCAAAACAAGCAACCGTGCAAGCACTGCACTGCTCCCCGGCACCGTGTTGATTCGCGAGTTCGATGGTCGGGACTATCAGGTGACCGTTGCCGTCGATGGTCGCTTTGTAATGGATGGGCACAAATACCCCTCACTATCAGCTGTGGCCAAGCACATCACTGGCACCCAATGGTCAGGACCCGCCTTCTTCGGACTCAACAGAGGTATCAACAAATGAGTGACATCAAACGCAAACGCTGCGCCATCTACTGCCGTGTATCTTCTGACGAGCGACTGGATCAATCGTTCAACTCCATCGATGCACAACGGGAGGCTAGCATCGCATACGTGACCAGTCAAAAGGCTGAGGGATGGGAGTTGGTACAGGACTTCTATGAAGACCCGGGTTTTTCAGGCGGGAACATGAATCGTCCTGGACTTAAACGCCTTATTAATGACATACAGCTCGGAAAAATCGACATCGTGGTGGTCTACAAGATCGATCGACTCTCCCGCTCACTGGCTGACTTTGCCAAGATGGTGGAAGTGTTTGACGCACACGGTGTGAGTTTTAGCTCCGTCACCCAGCAAATTAACTCAGCCACCTCCATGGGGCGATTGATGCTCAATGTGCTCTTGTCCTTTGCTCAGTTTGAGCGCGAGGTTACAGGGGAGCGCATCCGCGACAAGATTGCAGCATCCAAGCGCAAAGGGATGTGGATGGGAGGCTCTGTGCCGCTGGGGTACCGAGTCGACAACAGAACGCTGCAGATTGAGCCCCAAGAGGCTGAGTTGGTGCAACAGATCTTTGATCAATTCATTGCTGAGAAATCGACCACGAAGATCGTAAGGAATCTGAACGATCGTGGCATTCAAACCAAGCGCGGCAAAGCATTCTGCAAGCAGCGCATTTACAAGATCCTGCACAACCGCACCTACATCGGAGAGCTCTCCCACAAGGGTGAAACCTTCCCAGCCCAACACGAGGGCTTGATTGACAAGGTCACATGGGATCGAGTTCAAGCCATCCTCACCGATGACAGCCGATTACGCTGCAGAAAAACGTGGGATCGTAAGAACCGCAATGACTTTTTGCTGAGAGGCCTTGCCTACACAGCAGAAGGAGACTTACTCATCCCAATGGCCACCCGCAAAGCCAGCGGAAAAGTTTATCGTTACTACGTGATCAACAAGAAGATGCATCAGGGCGCAAAAGCTGCACAGTCGTGGAACTATCCAGCACAAACCTTGGAAGAAGGCGTGACAGAAAAACTGATGGAATATCTGCGCAGCGAGCAAATGGTGCGTGCGTATTGGAAACAAATTCAAAAAATCAATCCATCGATTGATGAGCCTCAGGCTGTCGTGCTGCTGCTCCGTAGAACGGCAGAGATTTGGGATCAGTTTTTTATGCCGATGAAGGTAGAGATTATTCAAAGCCTGATCGAACGAGTGATAGTTGGCCCAAGCGGTGCTGAGGTAATCATGCGCTATGAGGCACTGGGCGATTTTGTCAAAGCCATGAATTCGAAAAGTCAAAGTTCAAAAAATTAGAGGATGCTCTATGAATAATCACACAAACCAAAAGCCTCAATCAAGTACACCATTCGTAGAAATTTCATCGTTTAAACCGCTTAAGTTTAGACAACGCGGTAAACGCAAAATCGCAATTCCTGCTAGAGATGTAGTTATTGAAGCTAGTTTGCAAAAATTCGCAACTAACTGCGCACTTTTACATGCCCTTGCCAGAGCTTTTTATTGGGAACGTCTGATTGATCAGGGAGTTGTTGTAAGTGGTTCTGAAATAGCAACAAAAGAGGGGCTGGACCCAAGCACAGTGAACGAGTACCTCAGATTGACTTTATTATCACCAGTCGCAATTAAAATGATATTAAATGGTACACAACCAGCACATATATCTATAAAGCAGCTGACCAAAACCATATCCCAATACAATTGGACACAACAATTTAAGTCATTGAATCACGAATAAAAATTACAAGCCCAAAACTTTGAGCAAATTCAATCGATACACAGGCTTTAACAGCACATCATCAAAACCAAGAGCCTGGGCATAAGGCCCATCCAACATTGAAGAATCTGCTGTATAAGCAACTAATGAAATGGATGGAAAAATTGATTTCTCTTTAATCATCTGCGCCACTTGAATGCCATCAAGACCAGGCATTGAAATATCCAACAATACATGGGTCACATGATGGGTTTCAATAAAATTTAAAGCATCCTTACCACCACCAACGTCATAAACTTCAACTTGGGGATGCAATGATTTCAATATAAACGTGGGCAATAGCCTATTTGCCATATTATCATCAACAACCAAAACAATTATTTTTTGCATAAATTTACCAAGCTTAATTAAGCAAAAGGAAAGGCTATCACTAAACGTGCCCCACTTGAATTTGGATCAAATTCAAACTCAAAATCGCAATTCATAGATAACAACATTTGCTTCACCATTGCCAATACGACGCCTGGACCTTCTTGAAGTTTAAATTTATAATCAGATTCACTCCAGAAAAAATCGTAAAGCTTCATTTGCTGTGATTTGGTTGCGATATCAGAAAACTCTAAGCTTAATAGCCAAAACCCATGCTTAGCATCAGCGCTCAATACCACATGCAGAATACTCCACTTATCCAACAACTGCACAGTTTCATCAAGTAATAAATCAATAACTTGCTGCATGCGTAATGCATCTGCATTAAAGACATTTTCTATGACATCATCTGAGCAGCTAAACCCTAAGCTAACTTCACGCTGCAAAGCTTGCATTTGACGTTGACGAACAACATCTCTAACCAGCTCAGAAAATACAAAAGGTGATTTTTTAAATTTAATTTTTTTATTTAATAATTTATCCAGTTCAAAATATGCTGCGCCAATTTTTGACAAATTCAAACTGCTTTCACGAATGATTTTGGCAGTAAAATTTGTCATGGATTCATTTTCTGAATTCTCCAAAAATTCAGAATAACCAACAATGCCTGTTAAGTAAGTTCTAAACTCATGTGAGAAACGTGCCATCAAATTTTCCGAGACTTTACTATTGCATTCTTTTGATGAAAATATATTCCATATTTTGCAAAGCATACCGTTCCTCTATTCACAAAAGATAATAAATTAACAATATATATTAATCAGTTTAAACGAAATTTATTACTAAAAATCAACTACAACAGAACAAACTTCCGGCATTTTTATGTTGGAAATAAACTTTACAAGTTAAATGCGAGGGAAATTTAAATTATTAAATACCTCTATCTTGGATTGATTAATCACAGAAACTTGCCATTATTCTGTGCTGTGTACTTTCACAGAAAATTGTCTATTCAATTGCACCTTGGATCGTGGTGCATAGCCTTCGGGCACTAGTGCTGTCAACTCAAGCTGCAAAGAGAATGACTTTCGTGCCTCAGCCGGAAGGCGCGCAACATCTAGCTCAATGACGCTATTTTGCGAAAGATCGACTGAGGCACTGTAATTGGGCACAGCTGAGCCAAACAATTTCATTTGCACAGGCACTCCACCCACCGCAGCGCCACTTACACGAAAAAGTATTGCAGCGCCATCGGTCCAATGTGTCACAGCTTGCCCCGTTTGTTTTGTGGGCAAAACCTCTAGGCCATCGATAGACAATCGCAAAGCTGTAAAGACACGATCACAAGTACCCGTGACACTCGCCTGCCTTACACCCATCCGACGAAACCCAGCAACATTCGAGGCAGGCAAAGCTGAAACTATGGAGTTACCCACATTGAGATTTGGGTTAGCACTCATAACAGTACATGCTGCTTGAGCTCCGGCTAGGGGAAGCATGGCGCACAGCAACATCAGCCAGCCTCTGCGAATAAGTACCGTTCCAAACGTGATACGTGTTTTTAATTGTTCCATTTTTTTCTTTATATACATTGTGCTGTGGCGCGCTCAAATTGCTCGCCCTCTACGCGTGGCACGAATTTGATGTTGCTAAACGTGCATTGTTTGCTCTCACCCAAATCGGCAACATAGTTCTGCCCTTCAAGATAGTTACCCACAAACACACGTCCACCTGACAGCACTGGCGCCACATACTCACCATCGCCTCTCAATATAAGTGCGCCAATAGGAAGCGGCTGACCATCTGGTCTGGCAAGTGTCATCAACAACCTGCGCACTCGGGAGACCTTGATGTCCATCTTTAGCACTGCACCTCTTCCAGCCTGAACAGACTGATAACCGTTGTCTACATCAATGCCCTCAGGAAACGCCGCTGTATCTAACTCAACTTGAGATTTTTGAAACGGTGTCAGACTAGGAATAGCGGCCACGCCATTGAGGCCTGTCCAAACAGCGCCACTTGGCGTGTTCAGCCGCGCGCCCGTAAGATCACCAACCTTCACCAAACCAAAACTATCCTGAATTGGGCTAGGCGAAAAACCAACCCCATCTTTATGAATAACGACACCACCATTGGCCTCGCCATAGCGAGTGCTAACGCTTCCCCCTTGACTCGTCCCCAAATTAAAAGATGTGTACTTAGGAACTATAGTAGCTGAAAAATTGCTTCTATTATTTGTATTGGCAGCACCTGAATTTGAATAAACAGAACTAACTGCTTCAACCGAAGCTCGGTAACTCAAATAATCATTTACTTTTTGATCAGCACTTGTGCTGAGACGCGTCACATCACCAGCCGCACTGCTTGTGCGACTCATAGAGCTGTAACTGTTAGCCCCCGGAAACAATGGAATAGCTAGACTAGCGAAAATAGAACTATTCTCGGGTGCACGAGTAGTTTCACCAGAAATAGCGTTTGATACATACCGAGCTGGGTTATAAGTATAAGTAAGCCCAAGCTGTGCTCCGAATACAGGAACACTCCAACCTGCCGAATAAGCATCTGCCACATCACCATTAAAGCTCAACTGGCGAGTCATACTTGCTGAAAAAGCACCAAGAGCATCTGCGTTAAAAGTTACGCTGGTACCAAACTGTGCTCTGGACCCATTTAAGTTGGGTTGCATAATTTGCAACGCCTTGGCCTGTTCTAGTGAAACATAATTTTGATTGCGCAAATTACCTGAAAAACCGACATTCAATCTTTCAGAGGCCGCAAAACTCAGCGCCGCACTGCCCATGGTACCGCGGCGGTTATGGGTGATGTCATTGCTGGCCACCAATTGCATATAAGCTGAAGGCCCAGAATGCCACAAACGGGTATTGAGACCTATTCCAGTAGAAATATAATTATTAGAGAGTTGCAAACCTGCGAGGCCGGTTATACGATCAGCGTAATACCAGCCATGTGAAGCCGTCAGCAACGGAGCATTTTGCAAATAACCGGAGCCGCTGACATCCCACAGTTGCCCAGCTGCCACCGACAAACCCTCGACAGAATCATGCTCTGCGGCCAACAACAACGATGCAGCGGGTACAACTGAAGTTTGTTGCGAACCGTTTTCTTCAGTCACCTTGACCTGTAAATCGACACTGCGGTTATTAATTGGAAATCCGCTGATTCGAAATGCTCCGGACGGCACCACTGTCGAGTGAAGCAACACACCATTTTGCACAATTTCTACCCGTGCTCTTGAATTCGCCATACCCGTTACGGCAAACCCACTTTGTGAAACCATGGCACGCTCTGGTAGCCACTGAGCCCCCACAATGGGCGTGCCACCAAACATCGGGTCTTGCACATAAATACGCCCGCCTTGCAAGACCCGACGATGCTCAGTAAACGTTTTTTGCCCGTAGATGCTTCTGTGAAGAAGCTGCGACGTGCTCAAATTTACAGACCGTTGCGCAGAGTAGGTCTGCTGAGAGCGAAATATCCAGTCATTGGCATTAAAGCCTACTGTGCTGTCAAGCTGCCGATAGCCACTGCCGCCCGACGAATCTCCAAAATCACTTTCCATAAAGCTGGCTCGGTAGTTCAGCATCGCGCCCACACCACCTTGCACACTGACAACGGGCTTTGTTTCTTGCACAGATTCTTGCGGTGTCACAATGTCAACCGCGCTATCTAGCGGCTTAAGCGTTACGACCGTGCGTGGCGATATGTCTGAGTATTGGGGGCAGGCATTGGTTATTTGCCCATCTGCTTTTTTAGCATCAGCAGTGGTGATGGGCTTTAGGCCAACAGACCGCACAAAAGCTTCATCAAAACACAACAAGCCTTCTCGGTTGAAGATTGCGTTTTTGCGCCCAAGCTCGCTGCCGTTGAGGGTGACAGCCACAATATTTGGGCCAGGATAAAACCGAGGTGCCTTGCTGAAATAGCTGGCTAGCGAAGGGTCTAACCCAAGCTGGCGCAAAATAGAAGCATCAAACTCAACCTCATTTGCATCTGTGGGGGCTGCGGCCACTGCGGCAGCCCCCACCTGAACCACTGGATCAACCTTCAACCGCTCCTTTGCATAAGTACAAAAGCTCAAAAAAAGCAAACTTAAGCAAATCAGCTGAATTGAGCCCCCTTTGAACCCTTTCAACTCAGACATTGAGATGCTCATCGTTTAAAGGTAACTTCGTATGGGCTCATAGCAAAACCAAAGGGCGAACCAGGCGTGAGCTTAAAGCCCGTGACGCTGGCCTGATTGACGCCTGATGGCAAAGCCATCTCAATAGAGTCACCAGGCAACATATAAGGGCGCTCCAGCAACTTAAATAACTTACCCGAGGGTTGAAGGGTTACCTCTTGGCTCATGCGAGCCACATAAGGGCTTGGATTTTTACCCACAATCCTGTCCCCCACCAAGCTCCACGTAATGAGCTTCCATGGCTCAGGCACTTGCTCTAAACCTTTGGGAGAAATCACAACAGGTAAATCCTGACCGACAGACATACGCACCGTGGCTGAGCCCTTGGGGGCTGTGGGTGGAATACCCTCAAAACGCACACGCTTGAGCACCTGCACCGTCAAGGGCTGGTCGGGCTTTTCAAGCACAAAACGTACAATTTGATAACCATTAGGCTCTAACCGAGTAACAGGTGGAATGGCATGCAACTGCACCCCTTTGCTATCTGGCAGATCTATGATTGTTGTATGAAGCAACAAAGGTTGGTTGTCGGTGTTTTTTACACCCATCTGACCGCCACTGGCCTCAGAAATAACCAACAAAGTTGTATCAGGCTGAACACCCGTAGCAAATGCACTGACGGCCATGCACAAACCAGCTGCGGTCAAGCAGCGACGAACGAGGCAAATGCGGAAATTTTTAAAAATCATGATGATTGCTCCTGATAAAAACAAACCCAGCCGCCACACCTAGAGGTGCAATTTTTGAGTTCTGAAATTAGACCTATCGCACTAAAAAACAAGCTTTTAATAGTACAACAGGGGGCATTTTACATCAATTACTAGGTAACTTACACTTACAAATCAACTAAAGTAGTAAATATATTTTATGCATTCTAAATTCTTGAAATTCTTGAAAAATCACTATATCAACTACTATCAAACAGCCGTGATCGCATAAAAGAGACGGCATAGGCTTCGCTGACCTGCACCGTATCAGCCGTACCAAGTTAATGGCAGTAAATTCGCAAAAATTTAGAGAACAGTGGATAAGAAGACTGCACGATTCACCGACGAGCAGATCATCGGCTTTCTCAGATGAGCGAAACAGGCATGTCTATCAAGGCGCTTTGCTGCAGCGGCGGCTTCAGACAGCCCGCCTTCTACAATTGGCGCTCTAAGTTCGGCGGCATGTGAGGGCTTCAGATGCATCCAGACTGCGACATGACTTATTACGCCCTGAGTTTGGCTACACAGCAGCTTAGGTCGGATACCACTGGCTCAATTGTTGGCTAGTGGAGGCAGGTCAATGCGCGTGTGCTCTGAGCAACTTACAAATATTGCAAGGTAATAGAACCTGCACCATTGAGCGTGATAGCTGTTGTGGCATTGTCAGCATACGTTTTCCCAAGCAAAACGTTCACCGACATAGTGCCACTGGCGGTGGTTAGCGTAGAGGGCGTCGTCTGGCCTGTGTTCTTGGCAAAGCCTGTAGCCCTGCCAGGCACAGCAGCCCCCGCATAATTGTTGTTCCAACCCAATGCAGAACCAGTCGTAGCCGACAAAAAACCCATTACTGGAAGATTGTCAATTGTGGTGTTTGAAGCCGCCATGGTTACCGTGTATGAACCAATGGAAGTTGCACCAGACACACCATCAACCAGGCCAAAACGCTGAGCATCATTCGCATCAATGGCTAGTACGTTGCCAGCCTTACCATCGTTGAAAGCCAACTGCAATGGCGTTGCCGCAGTACAGACCACATTCCATGTGAACGTTCTGGTCCCCATGTCGTAATGCACATTGGCACCACTCTTTTGTGTATTAGCACGAACAGCGACAGAAGTGGATACTCCGAAATTAGCAAGCCCCCCACCACCCAAACTGATGGCACAAGAAGCAGGGTTGACGGTACCCGTCATACTAAAAGTGGCCGTTTGAGCCTGCGAACCTACAGCAACAGCCAGCACAGCGGTGGCAGCAATTATCTTTCGAAACATGGGGAAATCTCCATTTTGTTGAATTTGGAGAAATTATGATTTTTTTAATGTTAATGAACGATATTTGTACTGTATTTTTTTGTTATTTTGACCTTCTAATATGAAATTCTCTAAAAAATTGAGAGCAAATTAAAAAGTCGATAGCACGCTAGGCGCTATCGACTTTCTTAGCAGAGGCAAAAGCTTAGTTAATTTTTACAAATACTGTAAGGTAATGGTACCGCCACCATTTAGCGTGATTGCTGATTTGGCAGTGTCAACATAAGTTTTTCCAATTGCAGTATCTACAATCAACGAACCTCTGATGGTGGTTATCGCGGACGGCGCGGTCAGTCCTGCCGTCTTGATGAAGCCAGTAGCTTTTCCGGGTGCTGCGTAAACCGCGTTAGAAGCGGTCCAAGTAGTTGAACCAGTCGTCGCAACCAAACTGCCGGCGCTCGCAACACCGTCAATGGTAATGGATGAAAATGACATTACATAAGAACCAATAGCGGCTGTGCCCGAGGCACCGTCAACGAGACCAAAGCGCAATGCATCCGATGACGAATTAAAGGCCAGCGCTTTACCGGCCTTGCTATCGTTGAAGGCCAACTGCAATGGTGTTGCTGCTGTACAGGTTACATCCAATGGAATTGTTTTAGCGCCCATTGAATAATGCAAATTTGTCGTACCAGTCTGTGAAGCAGCACGAACGGCTGTAGTCTCATTTGTTCCATAGTTAGCAACGCCACCTCCGGTCAAAGTGATGGAGCAAGAAACAGGGGTGAGAGAGCCCGTCATACTGAGGGAAGCGGAAGATTGAGCATATGCACCTGCCGCCGCAACTAGTACAACACTGGAAATTAGTACTTTTTTGAACATGATTGATTCCTGATTGTTTGTTGAAAATCGAAGGATGATTTAGAGATATTGCACCGTAACAGTGGCACCGGCCTTGAATGTGACCAATGAGGTCGCGGAATCTACAATAGTGGGATCGAGATACATTGCAATTGTGTAAGTTCCACTAACTTTACTGATCGCCTGAGGAACAGTCTGACCAGCCAATTTTATAAAGCCTATAGCGTAGCCGGGGACAGCTACACCAGATGCAGACATAAGTCCGGCGGCTCCAGCAGTGGTCGACCAAGTGCTCGTACCGACGGGCGCCGATAGAGCTCCAACTGCCGCAACATTATCAACCTGCATTGAAGAAAACGAGTTCAAAATCGAGAAAACACCAACAGTCTGATCCGCATTATTCACAACCCCAAACCTTGCATCGGCATACATAGTTGTACCGGTATACGCTTTTCCAGCATATTTATCTGAAAAAGCCAAATGAGCCGCGATTGGCACGTCGCAATCTAAGGAATAGTCAACAGACCGAGCTGGCAATCGATACCCACCATTGCTCTTTGAGTATGTTTTAACTACAGTAATCGGTGTAGTACCATAGTCGATAGCTCCCCCCCCCGTCAAAGTCACAACGCATGAGGGAGCATTGACGGTTCCTCCAATAGTCAGAGTGGATGATTGAGCTTGAGCACCTGCAACTGCGATCAAGCTAGCACTGGCGATAATTATTTTTTTAAGCATAAAAAACCTTTCGAAATTTGAAATATTACAAATATTGCAACGTAAAAACTGCGGAACCGCTAAACACAACGGGAGCAACCGCTGCATCCACCTTGGCTTTTTTGACATAAGTCTTAGCCGACAACGTGCCATTAGCTTGTGAAGCCCAAAGCGGAGCAGTTGAAGTTGTAAGTTTCGCAATAGAGAACGCAGTTCCTGGAGCGATCTTATTAACACCTGACAATGGCGAACCCCAAGCTGTCGAACCTTTAGTTGACTGAAAATACCCATAAGCATTTGCGCCATCAGCGACTATCGGAGTTGATGTTATGGACCACTCCACGGAACCAACACTCAGTGATGCAGCATCCACCAGTCCATGACGCTTTGCATCATTAGCGTCCATAGGAGAGACCATTCCAGCCTTGCCATCCTCCAACACCAATTCCACTGGCATAGGAGCCGTGCAGGCCACCTTCCAAGGCACAACTACTTCATCCAACGCGTAGTGCACTGCCGCACCAGTAGAACCAGAACCCCCAGCCGTCGGTTTGGAGCGGGCGGTAGGGGCAGTAAGCACTCCTAAATTAACATTAGCAGTACCGTCATTCAGGGTGAGGACACAAGAAGGCGGGTTGACCGTACCCGCCACAGAAAAACTAGCAGACGTCTGAGCCTGCACACCTGCGCAAGCGACCAAAATAGTGCTAATTAACACCGATTTTTTGAGCATATTGAACTCCAAATGAAAGTTATAAATACACCCAACTTATTTCAGGTGCTGTTTCATTCTAAACCAAAAATATTCTTTTGTTACTACAAAAAATTATTTAATAAAGTTAAAGGTACTCTTTTTGTAAGCAACAGCTAACTGCACGCGACTAAGCGCGTTAACCAAGCCTTCAATGCTCACAGGCTTACTGATAAAGTCATTCATGCCTACCGCAAAGCACCTTGCTTTGTCTTCAGCAAATGCATTGGCGGTCAGGGCAATGATGTAAGGCTGTTGAATGAGGGCATCTGCACGGATGTGCTTGGTAGCCGTTAAACCATCCATTTTTGGCATCTGTAGGTCCATCAAGACGACGTCGTAGCTCTTACGCTGCATGCACGCCAGCACCTCCAACCCATCGCAGGCCAAATCAGGGGAGATGTTGACTCGGTTCAATATTTTGCTCACCAACAAGCGGTTGATTTGATGATCTTCAGCCAAAAGTACGCGTAAGTGCCCCATGTCTTGTGCTGGCGCAGCCAGCGCTTTTGCGGGCATAGATTCGCCTAGCACCGAGCTCGCTTTGAAGGTAAATCTAAATGTAGATCCGGCACCAAGCTCGCTCTCGAGCCAAATGCGCCCGCCCATCAACTTGACCAGCATGGCACTGATCACCAACCCCAACCCTGTGCCACCGTATTGTCTTGTGATGGATGTATTGGCCTGCGTAAAAGCAGTAAACAAGCGGTTTTGAACTTCTTCGCTGACACCAATTCCGGTGTCTTTGACGCTCACTTCATACTCATCACCCTCAGCACTTCGCTTCACACCAATCACCACATAGCCTTGGTGCGTGAACTTAATGGCATTGGCAATCAGATTCGAGAACACCTGTCGCAAGCGTGTAGGGTCGCCTTTGATGGTGGGAGGCAAATCATTTGTTGGCGACAAAATCAACTCCAAGCCTCGGGCTTGCGCTTGAATTGTGAAGGTGTCTCTTAAATCGGCCAAAAACGATTGAACGTCTATGGGAATGGATTCCAATTCCAGCTTACCAACTTCAATTTTTGAGAAGTCCAAGATATCGTCAATGAGCGTCAACAAGGTGCGGCCGCTCGACTGCAACACGCGTAACAGCTGCCTCTGCTCGTCAGTCAGTGGGCTATTTGCAAGCAACTCCGTCATACCAAGCACACCATTCATTGGCGTGCGAATTTCATGGCTCATGGTGGCCAAAAACTGACTTTTTGCATCAGTCGCCTCTTTGGCATGTGCCAAGGCTTGTTCTAGCTCACGCGTGCGTTTGACAACTTTGTTTTCTAAAGTGGCCGTCAAATCTTCCAACATCTTGTTTTGATGCGCCAATGCCACTTGTGCGGCTTCTGCTTTATCTTTGGCTTCTAACAACTCGCGCTCTAAGTTGTAGCGCAGTGTCATATCTTTGGCACTCACCAAAATATGCTGCTTGTCGTGCATCAGAACCATCGACATGTTGACAATAATGCGCCGGCCATGTGCGACGACACAATTCTTCATGAAGTCTGAGACGTAGCCACACTGAAGCACTTTTTCAAAGGCTTGCTCACTCGCGGGCAAGCTTTCTGGAGCTGTCAGCGCCATGCAACTGATGCGCAACAACTCTGTACGCGTATAGCCCGTCAACTCTAAAAAGGCAGGGTTTGCATTGAGAAACGCCGTGGTGTGCACATCCAAAATGGCAATACCGTCAATGGAGTTTTGAAAAATTGCCTCAAACTGTTGTTTTTGCACCAAGATTTCCTGCGTGCGCAAATCAATGTTTAAATTTAATCGCTCCTTCTCCTGTGTCCAAGCTTGATAGAACATCACACTGTTGACAGCATGTGACAAATGAACAAACAAATTGTTCAACGCGACCAGTGCACCTTCATCTTCAACAGGCCGATTAGCAGTGAGTGCGTTGCGGTTGCCCACCACCACAAAACCAAATGGCACATTTGCATCACCACCAAACGCGGACAAGACCGCCTCTTGCAGACGTATCTGTTTAACCAGCGACTCAACGGCTGGGACTGGATTTTTCTCAGTGTGCACAATGGGCTCGTTGCTGCCACGTAGCGTCTCTACAACCTCGCCTGACAACAGCGCTTGCACAATACGCAGCACTTGCAAGTCTGCGCTGTCTGAGTAACCTCGGTGAAAAAGTGGCTTAAATAATCCTGTGTCATCTTCATGTACAAAAACGACTGCACATTGATAACCCAGCTCATCAACCACCATCTCCAATGCCAAATTGGCGATTTCTGCTAGCGTGTGTGATTCGCCAATCTCACGCCAACGCTGATACAGCCTCTTGTAGTAGTCAGAGTGAGATTTCAGCTTCAAGATAGTCATCTCCGCATGCAATACTTTTGAGCATGCGCGTCTTGTATTTTGCTTTTGAGCGACGCATGTTGCGAAAACCTTCTTCTGTGTTGATCACCTCACCATGGATCAAGTCAGTGTTGTAAATCAACTGCATCAATCCCGTAAAGCCTCCACTGTTTGCCCAATGCACGGGCTTGTCAGCAACTCCGTACATGCGCAAATAACTCAAATCTTCAAAGTCGTTGTAATTTCTGAACACCGCCCGCTCACGCGAGAGTTCAACAATGGTGTGATAGCCCCAACCCATTGTGTTGATGAGTGAAGCCAGCCCTCTGATCCAATCCTCTCTGGTTTTTAAATAGGGTTTCACATAGGTACGCCACTCATCCGAAGTCATCACGCCTGCGTAGGTAAAAAATCCGCAAGCATGCCCTGCCTCAAGCAACAACTCAGAGGCCAGTAACTCGCCGTAGTCGCCACCCACTTTTTTCATGGCACGCATGAATTCGAACTGCAAACGATTGATGAAATCGCTCAAGTTGCGCGCAATGTAAACACCAAATGCGGGGATATACCCCTCTTCATTGCCAACCATGTTTTCATGGGCGCCTAAGAAGGAGCGTGTCACGACCTCTTCATGCTCCCAACCAATTGGCAACTTTGGGGTATCGTTAAAACGCAGCGGATTTTTTGGTGGATAAACAGAGAAATTGCCCTGCCCCAAATGCACCTCATGGGCGTTATACGAGTCACCGCACGCCATGCACATGATTTGCGCGGCATTCACAAAACTCAATGAATGTCCATAAATCACAGCATAAGCCGCAGCGATGTAGCCCGTTGTGAAATAGTCAACAGGCTTGGCACTCGAACCAAACTTCATCACCCACGTCTTGGAGTAAAAACTTTTATAGGTTTCGACACGCCCACCCTGAGCAGTGAGCGGGCCTAAATCAATCAACCCATAGCCAAACGTTTTATAAACTTCGGCCGCCATTTGCTTTGCATCATCGACTGACAAACCGCGACACAGCTCACTGAGCTGTTGATACACCGCATCAGCAGCCGAGCCCACAATAAACGGACGGCTATCAATGTAGTCCGCATCCAAAATTGAACGCTGTAAATAATTGAGGTAGTGATGACAATGAAACACCATTGCCTCGCCTGCAATCACAAAACAATTGCGAGCCTCATCGTAGGGGTAAGCACGAATATCAAACATAGGACTACGCATTTAAATCATCCACGCACTGACGCCCAACCAACTCTTCAGCCACCTTGCGAATGTAAGCATACAAATCGTCAGGCACCAAGATCTGATCAGCAGCTTTGATACCGTCCGCTGTTAGTTTTTGGTCATACTTGAGCAACACAGGCAACACTCGTACCAAGATTCGATCAACGATCATGGCCTCGCTACAAGCAGTGGCGCAACTAAAAATATATTTGACGTTTTTCATGTGTAACGCACCGTTTTTGTAAGTTATTCCACTGTGCCGTTAAAACTCTATTTTTTTAGAAAAATGTAAGAGAAACCGGAAAAACATACCTGATATTTAGTACAAATATCGCAATTTACATTGCGTAAATACAGTAATTTTCTAAGATTTTGTAGGCACAAATTTTTGAAGACCTAGATCAAAATAAACAGACTCAAAATGAAACTCATGCTGAGAGGCGAACGGTTTATACCAATGTGAAAGCGGATCAAATTTCAGAAAATCAAACAAATAATGATTCAAAGTATGGATAAATTCTGAAAACCCTGTTGGTGCAAACCGCAAATCAACTGAGGAAATAACCCATCGCAAATCAGTTAACGATTCACGAGCAATCACTACCTCAGCTCTGTGCCAATAAGACATACGACCATACAACTCGAAGTCATACAACATAAGCCCCACGTACCTTTGTGAGTCATCACTGTGCGCAGTGATGGAACGTGGAAATATTTTTAAATAAGACATCGTGTTAGTCCACTAAAACGAACGGGTTGACGCAACGTCAACCCGTTCTATTTATGACAGCATTTCTGCTGTCAAACTCAAGCTCACAAGACCTTGAACTGTTGGTCTGCCATCATCTGCTGCACCAGCGTGTCGACGATCACATTACCTGTCAGCCCTTGCGCCGTCGCGGCCACTGTGGCGTTGTTGGCCAACACCTCGTTACTGCCGTTGACACTCAAGTTATCCAGCGTCGTGAACCAAGTCTTCTCGAAGGCAGAGCCGTTGGCCTTACCGTCAAAGTCCACCTGTACCTGCACCTTGCCATTCACATTCACCGCGCGGATGAAGTCAGACAACGTGCTGGCATTGGTGTAGCCGTTGAGCAAGGCTGACAGATCAATCACATCAGCATCAGCAGCACCTTGGCCTAAGCCCGTGCCGCCCTTCAAGCCGAAGTCGGTGATGTGTTCATTGGCATCCGAGTTCATCAACTGCTGGCTCAGCCACTTGAAGGTGTCCTTGCCGCCGCCGCCGGTGAGCGTATCGCCTTGACCATAGGTAGGCGTAGTCGCCGTAGCTGTACCGTTGTAGCCAATGATGGTTTCGTCTGACGACGTGCCCACCAAAGTCTCAATGGATTCAGTGCCCGTGATGTACATGACTCCACCCAGAGTGGCGTTATCGGTCACCGGTGTGATGCGCAAGCCACTGTACACATCCACCGTGTCGCCCAAGGCGTCGGTCAGTGTGAACGTGATAGCGCGGTCCAGTGCCAATGGCGCGTCGGTGTTGCTGGTTAGCTTGAGTGACTGCATCACTGCTTGCACTGCAGCTGCCTGCTGCGCCTCGGTGGTGTATCCGACGGCGGCAGAGAAGTCGAAACTCATCGACAACTTGCCCACCGCACCCTCACCATTCAAGGTGCTGTCCACAGTGGCCACCGTGGTCCCAGCAATTTTCACTGCACGGGTCGCTGCGTCGTAGGTCACCCCATTCACGGTGCCAAAACCAATCGTGTCCGCTGCTGTCGCGCTATCTAAGCTCACCACCAACTTACCGGTGTTAAAGCCTGCAGCCCACTGCCCCCCCTCGGCCACCAGCGTAGCGGATGCAGCCAACTGAATGCCCACTTGAGAAGCCGCTTCAGTCACGGTTTGGTCTGCTACCACACCATTCACCTGAACGCCACCTAAGTGGACAAAGCCGCCATTGACCAACTCGCTCAGTGTCTTGCCTGTGACGCCGTTGAGCGTCACTACGTCGACAAAGCCCGAAGCCGCGCCGCCTGCACCTGTATGCGCATCCACTTGCAAAGTCGTCTTGCCCGCGGCATCCATCAGCTTGACCCAAGTGTTCTCAGTGGCCGCTGCGGTACGTGCACCGGTGTAGCCCACCGCTGTCAGCAAGGCACCTATGTCAAGGCTGTCAGCCTCGGCACCTGCAGTGACCGTGAAGTCGGTGATGGTGGCGCCCGTGTTGAGCACCGCCTTCACGTCAAACACATAGCGGTCTTTACCACCGTTACCAGTCAAGGTATCGCCCACCTCGCCGATGCGTGCACCGTTGGCCTTGAACACATCTGCCCCACGGTCACCCACCATCTGGTCGGCCAGACCCGTGCCTTGCCAGTAGCCGCCGGTGGTGCTGGTGGCATTGTTTTCCTTGGCCACCCACACCACGTCTTTGCCCCCAGGTGTCACAGCAGTCAGGCTGCTGTCCACAATCTGGTTGAGTGCATTGGCATTGATACCTGATACGCCCAAACCAGCTTTACCTGTGAGCACTGTCACCTGCTTGTCGCTGCCTGGATACACCACCACCACGTCGTAGCTCTTGGCTGCGTCGAGGCCGAAGAAATCGGCGCCATAAGAGCCTGCAACGCTCAACTCAGCATCGCCAGATTGAGCAACAGACCTAGTTGCCACCAGCACACCCGTTGCATGGTCATACAAGCTAACTAAAGCGCCATAGGCATTCAAGCCCCCGTGGTCGTTAGCCACCATCACTTTGAGGTAGGTATTCTCAGCCACAACTGTATTGTTGATAAAAATACCTGTTCCAGCGTTGATCCCCAAAGTTACAAAGTCCAAGGCGCGGTCATTGTTAAAATCGGCCAGCACTCCTGAGCGAATAATCGCGTTGCCTGACACACTGGCAGCGTCCCAACCTAAGGCTGCAGCACTGTTGTCCGTACTCAGTTGTCCTGAAGCATTGGCCAACGACACAACAACACCGCCTGCGGCGTTGTAGTACACAACATCAAGTTTTCCATCTGCATTGACATCGGCAACCATGGGTGACTTAGCGCCCGTGAAAGTGCCAGACAAACCGAGCGACTGCATACGGAATGTGCCATCGCCCACACCAAAAAGCGCCTGCCCAGTTGAGCCCACCACATCAAGCTTGCCATCGCCATTCAAGTCTGTCAGCAGCGCAGCTGGCGTGGCCGTAGCAAACCCACTGTAGACGCTTGACAGCTGGTAACCCCCTTGGCCATTACCCAACAAAACGCGCAAGGTAGTGGACTGGTAGCCACTTTCCACATGAAAGGCGCCTGACTGAACAGCCACAACCGCATCCAAAATGCCGTCTTGGTTGACGTCAGCCCATTGCACGCTGCCATCGTTGAACTGCTCCGACAACGGGGCCTTGGCTTGTCGCCAGACACCTGCCGCTGTAGACAGCATGAACGTCGCTTTGGCATTGGCACCACCTGAGGATGTTGTACTGACAAAGTCCAATTCACCGTCACCGTTGACATCACCCAGCGCAGTCAAGCGAGGATGCTCATACATCGCAGAACCGGTACTTTCAGCCGGGGTGTCATCGGCGGTTTGAACACTTGCATAGCTCGTGGCGCTAGGTAGGCTACCCAGTCCTGCACGGTTCACCCTGTAAGCTGCAAGCGGCACAGCCACCGCCACCTTCCAGTCAGCCAAAATGAGGTTATCAATTCGGCCATCACCGTTGAAGTCCAGCTGCGCCTCTCCACCGTTTCGCCCGTTGTTTTGGGCCAAGGGGAGAGTAAAGCCATCCACAAACGCCCCACCGCTGTTGAACAAACCGATTGTGCCTGCTGGCGTAGAACCTGGATCCACGCCGTACCACAAGTCAACCAGTCCATCCCCATTCAGGTCTGTGGCACCAGCACTCAAAACCCAATCTATTGGGTTAGTGAAAGTCACGCTCAATTGCGTATTGGGCAAAACCGTCACCGCCAAGCTGCCAGATGCTGGGCTTGTATTACCTGCCACATCGGTCTGCACCGCAAACACATTGCTGTGCTTACCCAGTCCCATGTCAACCGTGCTGGTTAAGGTCCATCCACCGCCGCTGTTGGCAATGGCAGTGCCCAACAGCAAGCTACCGTCATACACATTCACAGTGGCACCAGCTTCTGCTGTACCTGTGAAGCTAGGCTTGGTTTGCATGGTGTAGTTGGGCTGACTCACGGAGCTTGAGCTTGCAGTCAGCAATGCAATAGTAGGCGCAGCAGCTGCCACGTCCACACTCAAGGCCAAGGCCGCACCCGTAGCCGACAGATTGCCAGCCACATCGGTTTGACGCGCCGTCAGGCTGTAGCCACCCGCCGTCAAGCCGCTCACGCTGGTGCTCCAGCTGCCATCTGCGAGGGCCTGCACTCGGGCCAGTTGCAATGCACCGTTGTACACCGTGACCCAAGCATTGGCCTCAGCACCGATGCCAGCAACCGTCACCGTGGTGAGGTTGGTGAGGTTGTCCCCCACCAAACCACTGTCGTCTGCTGCACGCAACACAGGTGCCGCCAATACAGTAGCCACGCTGTCGACTTGAATGTTCAACGGCGTTGAAGCTGTCGACACCACGCCTGCGGCATTGACTTGCACAGCCGTCAGACTGTGTGCGCCGTCGCTCAACGTTGAAGTTTGCACGCGCCAGTAGCCTGCGCCGTTGGCCTGAGTCACGCCCAAAAGCGTACTACCCTCCATGATGCGCACAGTTGCCCCTGCTTCGGCTCCCACCCCCTCAATGAAGGGGTTGGCCAAGCTGGTGATGTTGTCGCCCACGATGCCCGTGTCGGCATCGGCTGCCAGCATCAGCCCCGTAGGTGCTGCACCGGCTTGCGCCAAAATTTTCACCTTGAAGGCCCCTACCGTCGCACCACTTTGCGTTGCGTTTTTCACTGTCAGGGTATACGTACCGTCCGTCAAGGCACTGGTCGGGCTCACCGCCCAGTTACCTGAGGCATCGGCTGTCGCGGCGCCCACTTTGGTGACACCGTTGTACAGCTCAATGCTGTCGCCGCTGGTAGCACCGGCACCCACCAGCACCGGACGGGTGCTGGATGTGATGCCATCTCCCAAAGCCCCCGTGTCGCTGGCAGTTTGCAGCGCAATGGTGGGCGCTGTAGCTGTAGCGTTGTAGGCCACCTTCAAGGCAGCACTGGCCGACGAGGTATTACCCGCCGCGTCGGTTTGAGTTGCCGTGATGGTATTGCTCGCTGACAAGTCGGCGGTCGGCGTGATGCTCCACAGCCCTGTTGGGCCAACCGCGGTTGTGCCCACTGCCACACCTGCGTTGTAGAGCGTTACAGTCGCCCCCACTTCACCATAGCCCTTCACTGCGGGGCGAAGGGTTTTGGTCACCGACTCACCGGCACTGGTGTAAACCACATCGCTGGCACTGAGTGACAAGTTCGTCACCTCACCGATGAGGCTGTCCACCAAAATGGTCTTGGCCACCGAAGACGCGCTGCGGTTGCCTGCTGCATCCACCTGCACCAGCGTCAAGCTATGGTTACCTTGGCTCAGCGCCTGCGTGGCTTGCACGCTGAAGGCTCCCGTGGTGCTGTCAGCACTGGCTGTGCCGACCAGCAGACCGTTCGCATACAACTCCACCGTGCTTGCCGCCTCGGCCGTACCGTTCACCACGGGGCGTGCCTTGTTGGTCAAACCATCCGTATTGCTGCTGCCGGTATCTTCGCCACTGGCCAAAGCAGGCATGATCAACGCGCTAGGCGCGGTGGTATCCACGGTCAGGCTGGCCACAGAGGTCACAGCACTCAAATTACCTGCCACATCTTTGGCACGCACAGTCAGCACGTGGCCGCCCTGGGCCAAGCCAGTTGCGTTGTAAACCCACGCACCTGTGGCATCGGCCTTGACGCTACCTAGCAACTGGCCGTTGTCGTACACCTGCACCGTAGGCGTATCTTGACCAGAAACCACAGTCACTGTGCCTTTGATCCACTGGGTCGTGATGTTGGTGACGCCATCGCTGTTACTCATACCGCTGTCGCCGCCTGCCACAAGCGTGGCCACAGGCGCTGTAGGCGCACTGCTGATCACGCTGAAGCTCAACGCAGCAGATGTGGACGACACATTACCGCTGACATCCGTCACCTGTGTGGTGATGGCGTGCGAAACACCTGAAGGCAAAGCCACGCCGCTCACACTCCAGCGACCAGCTGCATCGGCCGTGACGGTTTGCCACAGCGTGCCGTTGTCAAACAACTTCACTTGCGCACCAGCTTCAGTACTGCCGCCCAATGCAGGGCCGGTGGTGTTGACATACACAACACCCTGGGCATCGGATGCAAACTGGCTAGCCAGCTGCAACGCAGGCGCACTGACAGTGGCCACAGAGTCCACCGTCCAAGTCAACGCTGCCGAGTCTTGCGAGCTCACAGTAGTGCCCTGGCGCACCGTCAGACGCTGCACGCCCTCTGATAGACCCAAGGTGTAATCGCTGGCGACAAAACTGTAAACACCGCTGGCATTGGCCGTGGTGCTAGCCACTTGAATACCGTTGACCCACAACTGCACGCTGGCATTGGCCTGTGCGCCGCTGCCGCCGAGCAGCGGCTTGCTCACACTAGACACACCGTCTGACGTGCTGCCTGCCACACCAGCCAACCCTGTGTCTTGACCAGAAATCAACATGGGGGCACTCAGCGTGGCCGGAGCCAACGGTGTGCTACCCAAGGTGGGGCTCACAGTCAGACTACCTGCGGTAGCAGCAGACACATTGCCTGCCACATCGGTTTGCACCACGCTCAAGCCATAAGTCTTGACACTGGTCGGCGCAACCGGCAGCTGTGCGCGCCAGTTGCCTTGGGCATCGGCTTGCACCGTGACGCTGCCGCCTCCGTCGTAGGTCACCGTCACACTGGCCAAAGCCTCCGCAGCACCGGTGACAAAGGGGTTCGTACCCACATCGGCACCTGTCAAAGTCAACACAGGTGCGGTCACGCTGGTGTCAACGGTCAATGATGTTGCGGCGGAAACCGCAGACACATTGCCTGCTGCATCGGTTTGACGCACGGCATAACTATGGCTTGCCGCTGCAGCACTGACGCTGAGGCGCCAATTGCCCGAGCTGTCAGCCTGTCCAGTTGCCACCACAGAGCCATTGTCCAAAAGCTCAACCGTTGCCAATGCCTCCGCTGTCCCAGTAAATTGTTGGGCGGCTACATTGGTCATGCCGTCGCCCAAGGCTCCACTGTCACCAGCCGCATCCATCACTGGTTTAGACAGTGTCGCCACTTGCGTGTCCACCGTCATGTTGCTGGTACCCGAAGTACGCAGCACATTGCCCTGTGCATCCAGCTCCTTCACCAATACGCTGTGCACGCCATCGCCCCATGCGGTGCTCAAACCCAAGCTCCAAATGCCAGAGGCATTGGCCTTGGCTGTACCTAACTTATTGGCACCCTCCCAAACTTCCACCGTGGCATAGGCCAGCGCATTGCTACCTGTCAGAACAGGCGTCGTGTTTTTGGTGATGTTGTCAGCGACTACACCGCTGTCAGTACCGCTGGTCAGCTGTGGGGCCGACAAAGCGTTAGCAACCACCGTGCGGCTGAACACCGTGGCAGAGCTGGCATTACCAGCCAAGTCCATTTGCTCCGCAGTCAGGTTGTATGTACCAGCCACCAAGGGGGTGCTCAGGTTGAGCACCCAAGTACCGTCGGCAGCAACCGTTGTGGTGCCAAGCAAGCGCGAGCCTTCAAACACACGCAAGGAGGCACCTGCTTCGCCAGTGCCGTTCACGGTAAATGTTGGCGCTTGCGCAGAGCTGTCTGCCGTGACTGTGGGTGCCAAGATGGTTGTATCGAAATTCACCATTTGCTGTGCACTGACCGCGCTCACGTTGCCTGCCACGTCGGTTTGGGTGGCACTGAACACCCACACTTTGTTGGCAGCCAATGCGGTTTGGCCGTTGGCTGTGCTGCCCGTGTCCACCGTCCACGCGCCGCTGGCATTGGCCGTGGTGGTGAAGGTGAGCGTGCTGGCGCCGTCGCTGCTCTTGGCTGTGAGGGTCACCGTGGCGTTGGCCTCTGCGCCTGTGCCGGCAATGATGGGGGCCGCCTTGACGTTCGCGGTCGGGGCTGTGATCGTCGGTGCCAATGCGCTGGTATCAACCGTGAATGTATATGCACCCGAGGTTTTAGCCACGGTGGTGCCGTCTACGGCCAGCTCTTTGGCCACAATGCTGTGGTTGCCATTGCCCAAGCTTACGCTTGGGGCAAAGCTCCAGTTGCCACTACTGCCGGCTGTGGTTTGGCCAAGCTTGACCGCACCGTCGTAAATGTCTACCTTGGCATTGGCTGTAACGCCCACGCCTTGCAGGGTGGGGGCTGTCAGCCTTGTGGTGTTGTCGCCCACCACGCCCGTGTCGCTGGCTGCGGCCAGATATGGCATGCCCAACACCGTGCTGTCAATCGTAAAGACATACGGTGCACTGGCCACACTGGTGTTGCCGGCAACATCCGTCTGCTTGGCCGTAATGCTGTGGGTGCCACTGGTCAATGTGGTGGCCTGGAAGCTCCAAACCCCGCTGGCATCGGCCTTGACCGTACCCAACGCCGTGCTGCTGTCGTTGTCGTACAGCGTGATAGTGGCACCTGCTTCGCCAACGCCCCTGAGCACAGGGCTCGCCACGTTTTCTGCGGCAGTTAGAGCGACATTGAACGCCACTGTGGCACTTGTGGCCACATCGCCCAAGTTACCCAAATAAGTCAAACCGATACTGCCTGCTGCACTCAAGGCACTCACGTTGCTGTAGTTCAACGTGGTGCCAGTGATAGTGTCGGCTTTCGAGACAAATACTTGAATATAGTCGGAGTCACCTGAACTGTTTGGACTCGCCAGCACCTCTACTTTGGTCACGTTGCGCAAACCACCGAGGTCAACACGCAGCCACTGTAGCGTACCTGAGCCTGCACTGTTGTATTCCGTGCTAGAACTGCCATCTATCGCATTTGATGCGCCAGTGGTAGTGGATGCCACCGCAACTGCCCCCAATGCGCTCAAGCTTACTGGGGTGTTGCTGCCATCAAGGTACACCTTGATCTCACCGACGCGGAACCAAGCCCCCCCCGCGTCACGCGCCAAGGTGATGTAACGCACACCGGCTTCGAGCGGGGTCACGACAGGTGCTGCTACCGCAGTATCCACCGTCACCGCCAAGGCGGTGCTGCCGCCACTCCTCAGGCCCGCAGCATCCATCTGCAAAGCAGAGTAGCTGTAAGTTCCGTCAGCCAAAGCAGAGGGCACGTTGAATGTCCACACGCCACTGCTATCGGCCTGTACCGTGCCCGCCAAGCCAGTGCCTCGGTACACGTTGACCCACGCGTTGGCGTCGGCCAAGCCCGTCAGGGTCGGTGTGTTCACGTTGGTGATGCCATCTGCCATGCCACTGTCACTAACCACTTGCAGCTGTGGTGCGCTGGGTGCGGTTGGTACCGTTCTGTCTATCGTCAATGCCAAAGCACTGCCGCTGGTGCGGTTGACTGTGCCATCGGCATTGAGCTCTTTGACCACATAGTTGTGCGTGCCGCCCACTTGTGTGCCCAACGCTCCGCTCCATGCGCCTGTGGCATCTGCCGTGTAGCTGCCTACCTTCACAGGGCTTGCACCATTGACGCTGTCCCATACCTCCACCGTGGCGTTGGCTGCCGCTTGGCCCGTGAGCGTTGGCGAGGTGCTGTAGGTGATGTTGTCGCCCTTGGTACCCGTGTCGCTGGCCGCTGCCAGCACCGGTGCACTCAGCACGCTGGTGTCTACCGTGATGGACTTGCTCACTGCCTCACCTAGGTTGCCCGCTGCATCAATTTGCTGGATGTTGAGCGTGTGTGCACCATTGCTGAGCACACCTGTGCTGTACGCCCAGTTGCCCAAGGTGTCGGTGGTGGTGGTGCCCAAGAAGGTGCTGCCGTCGTACACATTGACTGTGATGTTACCCAAGGCCGTGGTGGCCTCGCCTGTGCCGCTTAGGGTGAGTTTGTTACCCGTAACCGCGTTGTCCGCAAGGGCCACACTCAAAGTAGGCGCTGGGATGCTGGTGTCGTAGTTGACAGTTTGCGAGGTGCTGACCGCGCTCACGTTGCCTGCCACGTCGGTTTGGGTGGCACTGAACACCCACACTTTGTTGGCAGCCAATGCGGTTTGGCCGTTGGCTGTGCTGCCCGTGTTCACCGTCCACGCACCGCTGGCGTTGGCCGTGGTGGTGAAGGTGAGCGTGCTGGCGCCGTCGCTGCTCTTGGCTGTGAGGGTCACCGTGGCGTTGGCCTCTGCGCCTGTGCCGGCAATGACGGGGGCCACTTTGACGTTCGCTGTGGGCGCCGTGATGGTGGGCGCACTGGCGATGCTGTCGACCGTGAGCGCAAATGTGCCCGAGGTTTTGGCTACGGTGGTGCCGTCTACGGCCAGCTCTTTGGCCACAATGTTGTGGTTGCCATTGCTCAGGCTTGCAGTTGGGGCAAAGCTCCAGTTGCCACTGCTGTCGGCTGTGGTTTGGCCAAGCTTGGCCGCACCGTCGTATATGTCTACCTTGGCATTGGCTGTAACGCCCACGCCTTGCAGGGTGGGGGCTGTCAGCCTTGTGGTGTTGTCGCCCACCACGCCCGTGTCGCTGGCTGCGGCCAGATACGGCATGCCCAACACCGTGCTGTCAATCGTAAAGACGTATGGTGAGCTCAATGCGCTGGTATTGCCCGCAACATCCGTCTGCTTGACCGTGATGCTGTGGGTGCCACTGGTCAATGTGGTGGCTTGGAAGCTCCAAACCCCGCGGGCATTGGCTTTGACCGTACCCAACGCCGTGCTGCTGCCGTTGTCGTACAGCGTGATGGTGGCACCTGCTTCGGCACCCGTGCCTGTCAAAAACGGTGAAGCCGCTAAGCTCGTCTTATATACGGTCAATGACTCAAGACCATAACCGGCTACTGTGGGAGAAGTGGTCACTGTGCCGCCTAGACCCGAAGTGTCGAAATCAAACGAGCCATCGGTCCCATCGATATATTGAACGTATTTAGCCGCTGTCACTGCCACATTAACGCCACCACCCACTTTGTTGGTGAACACGACTTTCACAGCCTTGGTGTAGCTATCGTCGAAGAGACCAATCCAAGCTGAAACTTGACCAGCGACGCTGTTGTTTACCGAGAGCACTCTTACATTCGTGCTGGCACCAATAGATCCACCATTCATGACAAATGTCGTATTAGCAAGTCCACCCAAGGCACTGATGTCGCCTGAGGGCATCAAAACCATGGGTGTCGCATTGGGATACAAAATACCAGAGGTGAATTCGGCTAATGCTGACGTGCTGTAAGGCTTAGCAGGCACCGACACTGTGGTGTCTACCGTCACCGCCAAGGCGGTGCTGGCGGCGCTAACGTTGCCCGCCGCGTCGAGCTCCCTAGCCGTGAAACTGTGACTTGTGTCAGCCAAGGCAGAGGGCACGGTCAGTGTCCACACGCCGCTGCTGTCGGCCTGCGCCGTGCCCACCGAGGTGCTGCCACCTCGGTACACGTTGACCCACGCGTTCACGTTGGCCAAGCCCGTCAAGGTCGGTGTGTTCACGTTGGTGACGCCATCTGCCATGCCACTGTCACTACCCACTTGCAGCTGCGGTGCACTGGGTGCGGCTGGTGGCGTTCTGTCATTCGTCACCGCCAAAGCACTGCTGGTGCGGTTGACCGTGCCATCGGCCTTGAGCTCTTTGACCTCATAGTTGTGCGTTCCCTGCACTTGCGCTCCCAGCGTTACACTCCATGCGCCCGTGGCATCTGCCGTGTAGCTGCCTACCTTCACAGAGCTTGCGCCGTTGACGCTGTCCCACAACTCTACCGTGGCGTTGGCTGCGGCTTGGCCCGTGAGCGTGTGCGTGGTAAGGTTGGTGATGTTGTCGCCCTTGATACCCGTGTCGCTGCCCGCTGCCAGCAACGGTGCACTCAGCACGCTGGTGTCTACCGTGATGGGCTTGCTCACTTGCGCACTCAGGTTGCCTGC
>JACCDU010601766.1_pt1 | contig 32008 bp, 19 predicted proteins | sample 7446081 | NCBI WGS metagenome assembly JACCDU01 (sample SAMN15323447, study PRJNA562643) | freshwater metagenome | isolation source: river surface water | place: USA:Blue River Watershed | collected 2017-08-17
CAAGGCATGTATGTTCCTCCAATGATTTATAGAGCAATGATGATGTGGTTAAGTCCTGAATATGCGTTGGAAGTATTTATCCATATGGATATAATTCAAGAAGAAACCAATCTGCTGATTGATAGAGCTGATCTCGATGTTTCTATGACCAATCTTAATATGAATGATTAATACATTTTTTTTATAATTAATTTTTGATTCCGTATTTTTATTGAATAGTTATGAACTAATGCACAAAATTGAATATTTCGCCATTATATATAACCATCACGGTTCATTAGCGTTTTTCGACTTTCTCGCAAAACTTCTTTTCCTAACTCTCTTTCATCATGTCTGCAGCGACGCCTGTAAAGTATGATCTTACCCACCCTGTTGGCGAACTCAGTCGTGTTTCGTTTTATCTGATGGGATCTGAAGATCATGCGAAAGCGTCTAACTGCAACATTATCTCAAAAGATTTGTTCAGTAATGATCGTCCCCTCGATGCTGGTCTATATAGTCTAAGCATGGGCACTACCTCTTATAGCTATCGCTGTAAGACGTGCCAAAACACTCGCGACTTATGTCCAGGTCATTTTGGTTCTATTCAACTAAAATATCCTGTCGTTAATCCGTTGTTTCGAGGAGAGGTTCTTCGTTGGCTACGCCAAGTATGCCACCGTTGCGGTTTTGCTATTGGCAAAACTTCTGATGACGGCAGCTTTCGTACTTCGACTTCTAGCAAGGCGATAGTATGTGGTAATTGCAACTTTGAACAACCTACAATCATGAAAGATCCGAAAGAGCCATTGTTTCTATTGAAACGCCTAAGTAGTGGAGAAGAACTGCGCATGTATAATGATGAAATCGAAGCCATCTTTAGTCGCATTAGCGACGAGACTGCTTCTAAGATTGGATGTCGCTATCATCCATCATCATTAATATTGCGCACCGTTCCCGCGGTTCCGAATAATGCTCGCCCTGATGTACGTAAATTGAAATCGTCGACTCGTTCAAACAATAATGATACAACCACTTTCATTAAGAATATTGTATCTACGAATGAATCGATTCCACTTCTGATGACTGATGAAGATAAAGTGAATCAGGAGAATTTGCTAAACTTACTAGAGATTACTTATAGCAACATGGTGAGAGATCCATCTGGAGCAATCACTGCTAGCCGTATCGTTGGTGGGAATGGACAATCATTGACTAGTCTTGGAGCTCGCCTACGAGGCAAAGAAGGACGCATTCGTGGTAACCTAGAAGGAAAGCGTTTTCAACATGGTGGTCGATCTGTTATCAGTGGAGATAACTTCATTGATATTGACGAGGTAGGCATTCCTATTGCTATCGCAAAGATCTTGCAAGTGCCTGAAGTTGTTCGTCCATACAACATTGATCGTTTGATGACATTCTTTCTGAACAAGAATACTACCTATCCTGGTTGCAGTAAACTTGTTAAGGGCGATACTGGTGCTACCTACCATATCGCATCTATGAAGAACAACATTAAGCTAGAGTATGGTGATACGCTGTATCGTGATTTGATCGATGGCGATAATGTTGCTATGAATCGAGCGCCTTCGCTTCTTTATAGCGCTATCTCTGGACATCGTGTGCGCATTCTAGGCAATGGCGATACCTTTCGTCTTTCAGTGAATGTTGCCGATACCCTATATGGTGGCGATTTTGATGGAGATGCTATGAGTGTCTATCTGCCGCATAGTCTTATTGCGCGTAATGAATGTGGGACGCTGAGTAACCTTAAGCGTTGGTTCATTTCATTGAAGGATCGCTCGCCTGCTATGGGAGTTTATCACGATAATGCTATTGGTATTTCTGAGTTCACCCGAAACAAGATCTCGATTAATCGGTTTCAGGCAATGCAACTATTGAGTCAGGTGAAATATGATAATTACCTTCACCGATTTAAAGAGCTCGATGCATCAAAGCAACAATACTCTGGGCGCGAATTAATCTCACTGCTGCTACCGGAAATCAACTTTACTAAGAAAGCTGCATTCTATAAGCCTGAGTATTCTGGATTTATTGATTACAAAAAAGATGAGACGCATGTACTTATCGAACGCGGCGTTTTGAAGAGCGGAGTTCTTGATAAGAAGTCTATTGGTCAAGGTGTTAACGATAGTTTGTTTCATAATGTGTTTAACGAATATGGCGTAGATGCCGCTATGGATTTACTTTACAATATTCAACAAGTGGCTACTCAGTTTATGTTAACGCGCGGATATACGATCAACTATGACGATTTTGCGATTGATAAGAAAACACTAAAGAACATTAATGATGTTACTGCATCAATCATTCATCAGTCTAATCAGTTGACAAAGAAGTATCGCGCAGGGCTGATTACTCCGCCTATTGGTATGACTGTTGAGGAGTTCTATGAACAAGAGCAGATGAACATTCTTAGCCCGGGTGATGAATTCACTGAAGTCGTGATGTCTAGCTTGAATCATGAAACGAATAATCTGTCCAAACTGGTTTCATCTGGCACAAAAGGCAAACCAACTAATATTCTTCAGATCAGTTCATCAATTGGTCAGATGAGTATCAAGGGTAAACGTATGCGTAAAGCATTTGATTTCCAACGAGCGCTACCATATGCTCGCCGGTTCCATGACGAACCTGAAGCTGTTGGATTCATTGCTGATTCATTTGTGACTGGCGTTTCATTCATGTCTGCTATTGCACAACAACAAGATGGACGCAATGGTATTACCACAAAAGCTTTATCAACTGGTGTTACTGGATATCATAACCGTAAAGCTAACAAAGCGCTTGAAGCAGTAGTAATCAACAACCATCGTCGCACAGTAAAGTATAACTTTATTCTGCAACAATTATATGGCGACGATGGTATTGATATTAGAAATGCCACATATGTTGATTTCAGTATTCTGATGGCAAGTCGTGACAAGTTTGATGAATTCTTTAAACTATCGGAGAAAGATCTGCCAGCGTCGATGCGCAACAAAACGATGCTGAATCTGTTAGATCAAATGTATGAGCATGCTATCTTTGCAAGAAGCACTTATCGCAATGGTTTCTCTCGTATTGAATCATGCAACTTCAAAGATACATTAATGTCTGGACAACAGGTGCTTCCTATTAATCCGGCAAAGGTGCTTGATAATGTTGCGTACTATCATCAGGAGTATATTCAAACTCTAAATGAACCACTTAGTCCAGTTGAGTGGCGCGATGCTATTACTGAATTGAAGCGTCGACTTCAATTCACGCATCTTAATGAGATTTGCGAAAAGGCCGGACGCAAGCTACCCGAACATTTGGTAAAATCATTTACGCTTGTTAATATTAGTATTGACATCGGACTTGCTTATAAGCGTGTACTCTTATCGAAACTGGATAAGAAATTGTTAAAGCTGATTAGTGATCGAATTGTATCGACATACAAGAAGTCTTTGATTGAGTATGGAACTTCTATTGGAATGCTCGCATCTGAATGTACATCTGAAAGTATGACACAACGCATTCTAGATTCTATCCACGCTTCCGGTGCTTCTAAATCTAATTTCCTTTCCCGTATCAAGGAGGTGTATGGCAGCAAGAGTACTGAGCAACTTGGCGATCCCTACATGGATGTCTTTATCAAGGATGAATACGCAAATGATATTACATCATTGCAACAGATTGCTAACGAAATCGAAATGATGAACTTGAAAACATTTGTATATCGGGCGCAAGTATTCTTTGAAGAATATGATAAGGTTAAGCATCCAGCATACAAGAATGAAGCAAAGACTATGTTTCACAACTTTGCAAAGCACGCAATTAATCAAACCGCGCCAAGTGGGTTGTTGCCATGGTGTGTTCGCTTGGAGTTTTCTCACATGATTCTGATTGAGAAGCACATGCAAATTAGTACAATCTATCGTAAGCTAATGGAGAAGTATCCGCAGCTGTACATTGTATATACTGATGACAACTCAAATGATATCGTAATGCGGATTTATTTCCACAAGGATCAATTCCGTCGCGACATCACGATTGATCAATTTGTTATTCATGATTTCCTGCATTCGAAGTTGCTAAAGATTGTAATTCGTGGTATTAACGGAATCGTCTCAGCTTCTGTAATGAAAGAATTTGTGCCACGCACAATCGAACAACCTGATGGATCTATGAAGGTGGTGCGTAAACATATTATCCGTACGCAGGGAACGAACCTTATGGATATTATCAATCATCGAGCAGTAGATGTTACTCGCACATCATCAAATAGTGTATTGGAGATTCAAGAGATCTATGGCATTCATGCTGCTCGCATGAAATTGATCCAATGTTTGCGTGAGATGAGCGGCACTGATATTCATATCAAGCACTACACTCTAATTGCTGATACATTGACTTACAATGGATACATCAGCAACATTGAGCGCGGCGGTGTTCAGGAGAGCAATCCCGACAATGCTCTCTTGAACATGAGTTATTCGCATCCGATTCAATGCATCTCGGAAGCCGGGATAGCGGGAGACGAAAGTGTGATTCACACTAATATCAGTTCATCGCTGTTGATGGGGACCACTCCAAACATTACCAGCAATTACAATGAAGTAATGATGAATGAACGTTTCATTAAAGAGCAAACTAAGACAAGCGCCGATATGCTTGATGCTCTATAGATATAATATCCATATGGAATATCTTTTTTTTGCTATCAATATAATAATGCGTAAGGGACCGAGCGATCATGCTGGGGACCGTCTTGATATGGTTATGTTTGGCCATAACTTACACTTATGGGTGTCGAAGAAAATAGGTAAGAGTCCTGCTAGATGGTTTCAATTAGCTTATCATAATCTTGATAAAGCATACGAACAATTATTGGATAAGAAACTCTCCATTTCAATGAAGGACCTTAATCGTAAAATGACTAAACTTGGTAAAGAAACGATTAAGCATGATATTGATACAGTTTATGTAAATGAAGACGTTATTCCTATAGAAAGGCTTGTAGATGAACCAGAAGATCCTGAAGATAGATGTTGGCCTCGCAAGAATGATTATTGGTTAAATGATGAAGGTTTCTTTCTTAGGAATTCAGTGAATGATTATTATCAAGATAACTTTAACAAAAACCCCTTTAAAGATTCGTATATTGTATTACTATCCACAGATGCCGCATATGCTGTTCATACAAAAAAGCCAATTCAGATATGGGGACAACATCTTTCTAAACCGCAACACAAGATTATACTTGAATTGATATCAAATGTATTTTCTGAATGGAAAGTTACTGGAACGTTTGGCAAATATATTAGTATCTTTACACTGGACTGGAGAAACGCGAAATCTACCAAACCAAAAGCTGCCAAACCAAAAGCTGCCAAACCAAAAGCTGCCAAACCAAAAGCTGCCAAACCAAAACGTAAATAACCATTGTTTAAATTTATGTTAAATAATATAATCATGGCCGGCAGTCAAGTACTTCCCACTGAGTCGGTTCCAGTTTCTAATCGTAGATTGACAGAACGACGACCTTCAATCACAGACAATGACGATATAGCAAGTGCTAATCGTTATAAGTTATATAAGTTAGAATCGGATAGAAATAGTAGATTGCTTATGCTGGTTCTATTAGGCGTGGCATTGATTGTAATCTGGGTTATCGATATCCCATACATTGCCCAAGTAATACTTTCATGTGGATTTGGGCTGCTGAGTATTTGGGCTATTTATGATTTTCGAAAACTACATCACTCAATTCTAAACCATTTAGGAATTGTGCCTCAACTGGAAAAGTTTAATGCATTATGTCGATTAGAGCGTGAGAATTGGGATAGTTACAAAAAACCACCAGGAGCAACTGAGGATGCACGTAAACAGGTAAATGCTCGTGTACCAAACTGGATAAACTTAAACTGGCCGTCGGCTAGAAATACGACTCAAGTCGCGCCCACTCCAATTACATCTATTCAAGTAAACAAAGCTAAGGCTGATGACGAATTTGTTGAGATACCACTTAAAGATTAAAAGTCTACAAAATTGCATTTTTTTATTTTAAATATATATTTCGATGGTTTCCTTGATTCTGCTGCGCTTGCGCATTTGCGAAATACTACAACAAGCAAATAAAGAATATTCTTTATTTGAATTAATATCAATGCTAAAGATATCTAATCCTATAAGCGCAGCTGATTTAATAAATCGACTTCATTTCTGGATTGATAGAGATCCCACATCTCGCGTAATCAATGCAAATATCGAATTAACACGATTTCAACTGATAGAATCATCTACCGAGATAGCGAATCGACAAATTGTATCAAAACTGCTAATAGATTATAATATTGATTATGCCTCAGTGGAAGTATCTCATGCGGAAGCACTAACTGCTAGTGACAATATAGATGGGATTATTCAAGAACGAAATGATACATCATCTAGTGAAATGTATTATATTACCCAATATGATTTGCGAAAGTTGTTAGCGCATGAGTCTAGCAATGTAGCATTGCGGCATTACATAATCCTGTTAAATGATTTAGAAAATATTTATATAACAGAACGATTGAATATGCTACAAGCAATAAAGACTGAATGTATATTCAAATGCTTTGGAGTAACAATGGTATTCACTGGAACTGATAGACATCCATCGATACATCTTGCATTGCATGAGGGATCTCCTGATTATGTTATAAAAAAAATAAAAGAACGAATTAACGGAGACTATAGAACGACCAAGCAGCTGGCTATAGTTCGGCCTCATTATATGTTAATTCCCCCGATACGTTATGCGGCAACCATAAACAAAATCACACAAGATACAGATTCCTTATTGAAAACGCGGATTGCTTCGCTTATCAAAGATTATAATTCTGATTTTGCCTCAGAGATCGCCGAAGGATTGATTACACCAATGAAACCAAAGTTGTTTCCAGTTCAAATCAGAAAAGATCATATTCTATATCAACCGAATACCGTAATGTCTCTTCGAGATATTCGTAACATATATCTGAAATGCATAAAGCAACAATCGCAAGTTACGATTATGAAGGAGCCTATTATACAAGGCAACGCAGGGGATAGTGCGCATATATCATTACGCTCAATGGTAGCAACTGCAGACACGTTTAATCTAGATTAAAGCAATACTACATGAATGAACCGACCACCCTCAATTGATGGCTGCTCCTTGACTGGTTCTGAATCAGTGTGACAATAGTTTGCTTGATATAAACTAATTTGATGTTGCGTGAATGTGGCTTGTTCGTTTAACTGAAATGGATATTTTACATTATATCCATTAAGAATAGCATCAAGCCGTACCAAAGCTTCATAGTTTTGCAATACACTCTGATGGTTATTCATTACTAGATATTGATCTTGTCCGAGACTCTTTTATGATATGCTGAAGAAACTTTAGTTCTCGTTTTATGTTTAGCAGATATTGCATATGCTGCGGTTTCATTTTTTCATCAATCACATCAGACGTGCTACGTATCGTATGATAGTAAATCGCATAATATAAAAAGAATACATAGTAATGAAGATAATAGGGTTTTGGCACCATTCGACATGATTTAATAAATTGTTCTAGCATGCACATACTAACATGCGAATACTCTTGATCTCGAATCATGTCCATGAATGTAAGCAAAGACATTCTGATTTCTTTTTTGCGTTGGTGAAGTTTTTCAATTGCCTTTAGAGATCGCACAATACGAATCACTTTTTGTTTTGAAACTGAATCAGAGTCAGTATCTACCACAACTGAATTACCTGGTGATTCAATTTGTTGATTATATGTTGTTGATTCGATAGCGCCCTTGCGTGTAGATTTGTCCGAAATACAAATACTATCTACCGAATCGATATCGATACTTTCTAGTTCACTAAAGGATACAACCTTAGTTCCTAGCATTGAATGAATCCGTTTTCGAAGAACATCAAACATAGTGGTTTGATCATTCAAAAACAAAATCTTATCCCTCGCCCGTTATTTCGTTCTATATTAATTGACCGCTAAATAACATTTAATTAATATAGTTTAACTTCAATCATGGCGCCAATTACGCTTCTTAATAAGGGATCTTTGATTCCAATGATGGGAGAGAAGCAGTCTGATTTAGACGAGTTGGTACCAATTGACTATATTATGAATTGGTTTGACAAAAAAGTTGATTCAAAGGCTGCCGATATAATGAGCGACCGTGTCGTTATTTTGGAAAGCAAAACAGGGAGCGGGAAATCAACAACAGTCCCGTGCCAGCTGTATTTACGCTTCTTCAAACGTTATAAGAAGCGTATCGTGATTACCCAGCCTCGTGTTCTTACTGCAATGGAAATTCCAAAGGATATTGCATTGATTGATGCATATAAGAAGCCAAATAAGGATGGTCTATCAATTGAGTTATATCGTAATCTTGGTTGGCAGTCTCAGGAGTTTGTTCGTAAGCCTGCCGAGAAAGGCATCCTCTTTTGCACAACTGGCATCTTACTGCAGTTCCTCAAAACTATGTCAGATGAGCAGATATGTAAGAAATACAAATTTATTCTTATTGATGAGGCACATGATCGATCGCTGGATGTAGATTTGATTTTACTACTTATGCGCCGACTTATTAAACGCAACTTGCGCAGAGATCCTCCATTCTTGATTCTTATGAGCGCCACCTTGAATGTTGAGAAGTATAGCAAATACTTTGATACGAAAACCGTATTTGGCGTTGATGGTCAATCGAAACCAATTGAAGTAATCTATCCTACTGTTGATGTTGATGACATCTATGCTAAAACGTGCGATATCGTAAGGAATCTAGAATCATATGAAGCGCAGAATCCATTTGACGGATTGAAGCATGGTATTCGTGATATGATTGTGTTTATGCCTTCTACGGCGCCTATCACTAAAATGGTACTTGCGCTATCAAAACTAAATGATTCATTAAAGAAGCCAATACTTCCTCTTGGCATTACCTCCGCCGATATCAATGGCGGTACTGACAACTATCGACTGTTGATGGAGGATTTTAATAAATTAAAGGTAGAGATCAATGGTAAAATGGTGCCAGCATACCGTCGCATTATTGTATCAACTAATGTTGCTGAAACCGGATTAACTCTAGAATCACTTCGTTATTGTATTGATACTGCATTACAATTTTCAGTAGAGTTTAATCATCGCCATGGAAGTAGTCTTATGATGACAAAACCAACTACATCTAGTATGTCTCTTCAGCGAAAGGGTCGAGTCGGTCGCAAACATGCGGGAATCTTCTTTCCGCTATTCACCGAACCTGTATTTAATAAAATGATTGTAGATAATACTCCGAGTGTTATGGTTGAAGATATGACGTCACATCTATTAGCTTTGCTTGTAAGTGAGCCCGATGTGCCATTAAATAAATTATCCGTTTATCAAATGTTTACCCCGCCTTCCGATGATAGTCTAAACTATTCATTAGAGCGATTATTCACTCTGGGAGCAATTGATGCTGATGGTAAGATCACTGAATTGGGCAAAATGATGAATTCCTTCCGTAAAATGAATATTGAGTCATGTAAGATGATTCTTAGTGGTTTAGTCTATGGCGCTTCCATTAAAGAGTTAGTTTGTTTAGCATGTTTGATGGGAGTCCGTAAAAATGAATTGTTGCTTGATAAAAGGGATACTGGAGTTACGCCTTATGATACAGCTTTATTATTAGATGAATTGTATGAAGTCAACCCTACATTCAAGGATAGCAAGTGCGATACTGCAAACTATAATCGTCTAAGAGCAAAGTTATTAATTGGATGCGAGATGATTGAATTGCTACTTATCTATCAACGCTTCAGTTATAAAGCGGCATCCACTTCTATTGTAGAGCTTGGCGAATGGTGCCTCAGTAAAGGATTGAACTTTGGTAAGTTGTGTAAACTAACCGAATCGATCGATGAGATTTATTGGTTAATGATTGAGCAATTACGCATCAATCCGGTTACACAAGATAACCAATCTGGTGATTTATATCAAATCTTAAAACGGAGCACTGATATGAATAGCACTGAGTTGGTTGATGCTGTAATCAAATTAAAGCAGTGTATTTACGAAGGTTATAAGAACAATTTATTGATTTGGAATGATAAATCAAATGCATTTGAAACTCAGACTGGTCTCAAGGTTACTGTAGGTAGTAAGCTTGTTAGTCAGTTGAGTTATCAAAAGATTGGAATTCCATTTGAGCAAGACCGTCCGCGCATGTTGCTTTATAAAGATTTACTAACTAGACAGGATCGCAGAGGCCAATTTGCTCATGAAGCCTTATTAGTATCAATTATGGATGGATTTGTGCATGTAGATGTTGATTTTGCTAAATTATAGAGCTTTACGCTTATTTCCATTTTGAGCTTAAAATTGAGGAATAAATATTATATATATACCAACCATTCCAACTCTAGAACTCCGTTCTCCTTTGCACGCGCCACTTTTAGTTTCGCCCTCAACAATGAGCTCTGCCAACTCCAACAAGATTGTTCTGACTACCGCTCAGATCCTTGAAGCCCATGCCACTCACGGTAATGACTTTATTGTGATCAACTTTGAATCAACTCGCAAGTTCAAGAACTATGCGCAGTACATTGATGTTGATATTAATCTGGCCGACGGCAAGCAAACTCCTGTTCGCTACTGGAAGATGTCTAATGAGGGTCTGCTTATTGGTTCTCGCATCAAGAAGCCAGAGCAGCGCAAATATGAATCAATTCGTATGGGCGTATCGCTCCTAGACGAGGAAGGCACTGAAAATGAAAATGCTAAAGCTCTACAACTCCTCTGCGAAGCTTTCGAAGAGAAGATGAAACAGCTAAAGGCTGACAATGTAGTCACTGATGATGCTCGCGCTCCTCGCAAGCAAGCAGATGGCACATTCCGCCCATTTCACTTGATTAGCACTAAGATTGTTACTCCGATGCAGATCACTGCAACCGACAGAGACACTGGTGATATCAAGGACCTGGATAACCCGTTCTTCTGGTTGTCTATCCCGAAGAAGAAATTCTTCAAGCAGGGAGAAGTAGCTCCGCCTTCTAAGCATTACGAGGATAAGTACTATGCTGATGAGTCCGGACAGCCAGACATGGAACGTCCAGTGATGACGCATCTTTATGCTCCGGACTTCTACAACATCGATGATTTCTATCACCATGCTCGTACTGGCAAGAAGATCTACAACAAGCTTGGCGCTCGTAATGAAGAGACCGACGAGATTGTCCTAGACAACACTAATATTCAGAACTATCTAACACGTGGATCTGCTATTATTGGAAATCTCAAGTTTGAGGTTGCGGTCAGCGGACGCCAATGCAAGTTGGATATCAGCCTGTATGGCCGCTACTATGTAAAGGTTGCAGAACAACTGGATACCTCTGGAGGGCAAGATGACGAAGTCGCTGATGCCTTTGCCTCTCGATACGCAAGCATTGGTAACAAACCAGCTGCTACTGGCGACGACGAGTTCGATGATTTTGAGGATGATGAGTAAATCATACGCGTTATGATTCAATAAGATAGCAATTCATTTGCAAATCTTTTTTTGTGATTCATAATAGATATGGGTACAACATCTACCGAATCCACATTCAGTATCATTATTAAATTCGCACAATGCCGAACACTTCTGAAATTCGCCTCTCTGTGGATGATATCCCAAAGCTGCCTCTAACGCGCCAATATGCGTGTTCGCCAGAATGGCGCCAACAAATGAATCAAGACATTGTATGGGAGAAGATTATTATCACCGCGATGGATCCTGATAAAACTAAAGTCAATGTGCAAATTGCTGGAAGGGTGTTGCAATATCGAAAGCGTAATGCTCCATAAATCGCAACAAAAAAAGATTGCTTGTTTAAGTCTACTCGTGAAGGAAATCATTGAACTGGCGTTGCGTAAGGATACGCGTCTTGCAGCAGTAGTTCTTTACTCCTAGAATTTCAAATATATCAATGAGATTCTTATCATCTTCTTGCATTTCATTTTTGATAGTACGCATTTCTTGAAAGAGGCGATAAAGATGGCCAAGAAGGCAGCCACAGCCCGGGCACTTAACGTAGGGGTACATTTGTGTTATGCAAGAGCAAGCTTGTATATACTATCCGTATATTTGTTCAATTTTAATGAATCCTCCAAAACCATAAAATTGATAAAGATAATTGATAAATATATCATTGCTCTCAATTGATTAGTTGCCCCACCTTCTACTATGGATTCTCAAACCTTTAGCAAGTATGTTCCTGCTATTGATGCTATCTTTAATCCCACTGTGGATTCAAAGTGTAGATCATGGTCAGAGTTGGTGCAAATATTCTTCCGTTTCAATGACGATGCAACATTTCGCGTTGCTGCTGATTTGGCAGAAACATTTGTTAATGCTAAGCATCCAACATTCTTTCGCATTAATGCAGAATCTGTTGAATCATATTTTACAAAAGTTAGACTGTCGGATGCTAATCTATGCGAAATGGATTTCAAAGCCAATATGGATTATATTGATGAAGATGGACTTCGCATGTCATTTAATACATTGCGTAGATTGGTATTTACGCATAGTAAAGATGATGAATTAATTCAAACATTTGAATTCATTGATCGTGTTTATCAATTGTATTGCCGCTATTGTGTCGAAATGGCAATTGCTAAGAAGCATCCAACGCATTGGACTATTGTTCAAGTTACCAAATATGGATTAACTAATACAATGAAGCCCCATATTGATCATGCCGCTATTAAAGCAAAGGCAGATGGCAAAACCATTAAAGATAAGTTTCTACTTATGGACACCCAGCCGGATGTTTATAAGATCATTACTGGATCTTTGCGTGATTTGCAAAAGAAATTCTTGAAATACAAGACAGAACATGAAACAAAGAAATCAAATAAAAAGGGAAAGGCTAAACCCAAGTATGATTATAAGATGATTATGCCTATCTACGAGATTGTGCTACCCTCGGTTAAGGATGAATTAGAAACTATTATTCGATTTACAAACGAAACATATCTTACGCCATTCCGTAAGAATCAAATTCAAGAAGCCGCCGATGATGGTGCCAAGCTTAGGATTACTCAAACAAAGATTAATCTTAAGATAACACAGACTATGCTACTGATCGATCCGACCCAAGAATATTCTATCGAACAGTTTAAGTCAGATGTAGAGGAAATTCGTTTAAATCTACAATATGGCAGGACGATTCATCAGACAACCCCAACTCGCAAGAAAGCTAATGAAACGCCTGTTGTTAAGATTGGATTATTCGCCAAAGCTAAACGAATTGATGAAGAACAAAATATTCCACTTAATCCACGCACAATGAATAAGATCAGCGTCTTCCCTGAAATTGATGAAGCTACGGGTGATGAGGCAGAGGAGTCAGATGATGAGGAAGATGAAGATAATGGTAACGAAGAAGAATCTGATGAAGAAGAATCTGATGAAGAAGAATCTGATGAAGAAGAATCTGATGAAGAAGAATCTGATGAAGAAGAATCTGATGAAGAAGAATCTGATGATGAAGAATCTGATGCTAGTATGTCTGAGGGGGAAAACTATTCTGATTCAGATAATGATTCTAGCTCAGACTTTGAAGAGCCGCAGCCGAGTACACCAAAAGGTAAAGGGACTAAGAAACGTACGGCGCCATCGACTTCCAAAAGTACAAAAGCCCAAAGAGCTGCCAGTAGCAAGAAAGCTGCTAAGTAGCTTTAATCGATGTGTATGATTGCATTGATTCATTTTTTATATCAATAAAATTGATAAGCATACATCGATATATAGATTGTAACAATCTCCCAGTCCTCAAATCACTCTAACCACCATGAACCCAACTCTCTTTGCTAGTTGCGTCCCAATCCTTAATGGTTACCTGAATGCTGACGTGGATAATCATTTCAAAACTTGGCTTGATGTAGTTCATGTATTCTTTGAAATCAGTGCTAACATTGAACTAAAGCTAATGGCCGAATTAGCGCTGACATTTGATAATGCTTCAAGGCCGAATCATTTTCGCATTCCTGCCCGAACGCTAGAGTTTCATTTCAAAGATTTTGAAATAACAAAAGCATCTTTGGTTCAAGAAGGGCTGATTGAAAATGTTGCATTTATTGATGATGAATCTAGGGATGAACTCCGGCTAACATTTAATTCAGTGCGACGTCTGGTTTTCACAAAAGGCAAACCAGAAACTATCGAGGCATTTGAATTCATTGATGGATTGTATCAAATTCATAGTCGATATGAACTAACAATGATGCATCGCTCAAAACGTACGACACATTGGACATTATTACGCCAAATCGGTTCATTTAATAAATCTATGCAGCCACATCAAACAGGTTCCTTTCGTATAATGAATACTCAGCCGATTGTATTGGCTATTGTAAAAGGTTCTCGAAAGAAGATTCTTGCTCAAATGAATAAGCTGCCTGATTCAGAAAAGTATTCTGTAGATCCGGTCATTCCGATTTTGGAATCTATGGTATCTTCTGTCGATGCTGAGATTGAAGCTATCGTAGCATATGTAAACGAAACTCATGCATTGCCATATCGTGAACGTCAGCTTGATGAAACCACTAAGCTATCTCGTACCAAACAATGTATTAAGTTTCTGAAGAATAGTATTTTGATTGATCCTGATCAAACAGATTATACTCTGGATATGCTAATTCAAGATATCAATATGATTCGAATGAGACTTAAACGTGGACAGCCAATTGCGCGCAAACTATCAGAGAGAGACAATACAACAAATATCAAGAAGTTTATTGAAACAAATGGCAAATACTTTGATGATCGAGGAAAGATTGAACTCCACCCCCATCCAGATGATGTTTCTGTGATAGAGTACGACGAATCATTTAACTTTGCTAAAGCAGCTGAAGAAGCAAAACAAGAAGTAGAGCATGAATCAGTTGATGAAGCAGAGGAAGAGTCAAAACAAGAAGATACAGAAGAATCAGAAGATGAAACCGACGCGGAAACAAATTCAACTACTGACACGTATGCAACATTTACGAGTGGTAGATCCAGGACAAATACTCAAGATACCTCATTTTCATCTGTAGTTGATGAACTTGTTGATGAAGAAGATGAGGAGGAGGAGGAAGAAGAAAAACCTACGCCCCCACCAAAGAGCAATGGCAAGGGAGAGCCAATGATTCATACTCCTGCTTCCATGAATATTAACACTAAGCGTCCACGTAGTCGCTCAGGATGTATCCCTCGTAGTAATGGTTCTGTTAAGGGAAGGACCAGAAGCAGCAGCATCAATGTGGCATCTATGACTAGCCGCAAGAGTTCTTGCGAGAAGATTCAAGAAGTGTCATCGGAGGATTCCGACTAAACGCTTCCCATTTATATTTTTTTAATATATATACACAATGCGATTGTTGCTCTGGAATGTTAATGGGCTTCGGGCAATTTCAAAGAAGAAGATTAAGGAGGAGCTTGCTTTTGATCAATTCATAAAACCATTTGATATTATTGTTTTGAATGAAACTAAGATTAATGAAACCCAGCTCCGTAATCTTGATATTATTCCAAATACATTTACTACATATAGCTCGCATTCTACAGTTAAGAAAGGATATTCTGGAGTAAGTATCCTAACTAAGCATTTACCTATTCGGCGGATTGATCCTCCTTTTAATGATAATGAAGGCCGTGTAGTCATCTTAGAATACAAGAGATTCATTTTAATTGGCGTATACGTACCAAATGCTGGCACAAAAAATAAAACCACAGGATTGCCAAAACGTCACCAATATCGCACAACGAAGTGGGATATTCAATTTCGTAATATGTGCGTTAAACTTGAAAAGAAGAAACCAATCATCATTTTAGGCGATATGAACGTGGCATTTCAAGATCAAGATGTATATGCTCCTATGCGATTTACAAACCATGCAGGATTCACAGAAGCGGAACGAGATAACTTTGGGCACCTATTACAAGAAACGTCAGTAATTGATGTATGGAGACGAAAACATCCAACTAAAATCCAATATTCATTCTTTGATTATCGATCAAGAGCTAGAGCCCGAAACGCAGGATGGCGCATTGATTATGCATTAGTTTCTAAATCATTGTATTCAAATATTGATACATGTACTATTTTATCTAATATATACGGGAGTGATCATCTACCGGTTCAGATGAATATAACTATCTAAACTCGTAATTAAATTTTATTTTTTGACTCTGATCTAAGCGAATAATAATTGTATATACTTAACATTCGAAAGCTACAACAATTATTATCATGGAAGGCTCGACTCCTGCGCCGGCTGTTAAACCTAAGCGTCCTGTTGGGCGTCCACGTGCAATTAAGCCAGCACCTCAAGCATCTGCACGAAAGGGAATTGTCGCCGAGCCGGTGGTGGCTGATCATGCATTAGAAATGGTTTATGATACTCCAATTAATCTGAAAAAAATATTTACTCTGTTTAAGCTTATGGATACGCGTGATGTAAAGATGGAGTTTCGCTTATCCGGAGTGCGCATTTCTGGAGCCGGACATTTGAAACATAACTTTATTGATCTAAACATTGATAGCGCGAAGCTAAGTCAGTATTACTGCAAGCACAACATTATTATGGTGATCGATCAGAAGAACTTGGAGAAGGTAATTCAGAAGATTGATAAGAGTTACAATACGATTCACTTTATTGCTAAGCAAGATTCGTATATGAAAGAGCTATATATTGTGCTAAATGATGAAATTCAAGGAGTAAAGGAGTTTCACACAATTTCTCTTCTGGAATCATCTAATGCTTCCGATGACAATATTGTTAGTGCACTTCCATATATGTCGTATCCACTTTCGTTTGTGTTACCTAGTAAATATTTCAAAAAGGTTATTGGAGATATCTCTAAGTTTAGCAAAGACTTTACGGTCGAGCGTCGCGCAGGTGTACCTCTCGCATTTCCCTATGATAGTAATTCTAAAACAATTGATGTAAATCATGTGTTCACTCGTGCTGAGCTTTTCAAGGTTCATAGCACTTTGGCAGAAAATGATTTTATTTCCACCACGGTGCGTATTGAATATATTCAAAGCCTAGCAACAGCCCTATTGAGTGATGCTATCAATGTGTATGTTGATCATGAAAACATGATGGTATTCAAAACATCTATCGATGAAGATGCATTTACACTTTTACTTGCTGTAAAGATTGTTTCATACAAATAAGCTTGTATATATTTTTTTATTCCTGAGGGAGGAAACTCATCGCGCGATGTACCGAAAACTTCTGACGAGATCGATCGCGAAGACCATGAAAGCGACCATTGTTAGAAGTCACTTCAAGAGTAGGAACCATATGTTCCGATAGTTGATTTACGGTATTAGGCTTTGTGATGTTTCCAGACGCAACAGGCACTGCCTTACCCGTGGTGGTGACAAGACCATTAAATAGTTCGGTTTGCCAATTAGCGCTAGACATGATTACTACACGATCACGTGAGATAAGATTAGTTCTATAAGTATCTATATATACGATGAAGATACATTATCGTCAATTAACTGAACTAATAAATATATTCAAATGTCTATGAAGTACCTTTCTCTTGATACGATTGATCTAACCAATCACCCATATCCACAGGAATTAAATTCACTAACAATCACGATTCGTGGTACAAAAAATCTTTTTGATATCTATTTCTCAGCGGCAGACATCGAATGTGCATTTGATTTAAATATCCCGCCACAAATAGATTTCACTTGGATTAATACTCCTAGCGGAAAAGACAAATATCTATCATATCCAACTATTAAACGCTTACTCTATCCAATGCAAGATTTGCATCCATTAGCAGCGCCATACTTAGTTTGGATAGATAGTCTATTATTCTCATCAAGCAAGGCAAAATCATTTTTTAGAAATTCATATGAAACGCCACAGCCATCGATATCATCAGTAGCAGAGACCTTGGATAACATTGATGATGAGGATTGCGATGATATCTATGATGCTGATAGTTTATGCTCTGAATCATCAACAACCAACACATATCTAGTTTCCGCATTGCAACACAAGATTGATCAACTTGAGCATCAATTAGAACTGAAGGACAAAGATATTAGTATTTTAGAAAAAGACATCCAATATAAGGATAAGGAGATTGAGCTATTAAAACTGAAATTGTCTATTCCTAGTCAAGCTTGCTGGATTTAAAAAAATATTTTTTTGTTTAGATAGTTTTAGTCCGCGGCAGATGTTACGCCTAGTTCTTGCTTTAGCTCAGCAATCTGATCCGCGCTAAGCATGGCAATTAGAGATTTAACACTAGCGCAGTGCTTTTCATTTTCTTTAATAGCATTACCTCCATTGAAGATAACTCGAGTTACCATCGCAGGGTTGCCACCACTAATGTTGCCTCCGCTTGCCGCTAGTAGTTTCTCTACAATCTGCTTTGCGGGAGGGAAATAAACAAAGTAGAGAGATTTCATGAATAGTCCAGGGCCGCTGCTTACCGCCTCGTGACATTTTAGAAGATCATTCTTATAAATCTCAGAGTTAAAGATAATCTGTGATTCCTTAGGGTTATTCCATTTGATAGAACCTAGATGAGCGATAGTATCATCAATTGATTCTTCAGAACAAGCATCGTCAGATTCGCAGATAAATCGCAGCTCATCCATAAGCATTTTTAGTTCAGGGTTTTGAGCTTGCGCTTCATCAATAGCATTCATTTCCTTTAAGTTGCCTTGGAACGCCTTGTAGGTTTCACGAATTGCTTCTACAATAGAATCGCGATCCGCTCCATCTGCATTACGATAATCCTTAATCTGTTGATATAGTTCTGAGTTTGTTTTCATTTCACCTCCAGCATACATAGCCTTATCGAGAATTGCCTTCGATGGATGAACATTTTCCCATTTAAGTTGGTTAAGTTCATCCTTTGTCATTAGAGCGCTACTGCATCCAGGCATAGTAAGGAAGAACCATGACAGAATAGCATTTCCAGCAAGATAATACTTTGCATGATTATATTTTTCAGGATGCTTTTCTAGAATGTTGAGACATCCACATACAGCCTTAACAAAGTTCTTATAAGTAACTTTATGGTTGCCTTCAACAATAAGATCAGCAGTGATCTCCTTTACCTTCTTAGCGTGATCATTTTCTCCCCAGTTACCTTTGACCGCGCCAACGGGAATGCGACCGCCGATAGCGCCACCAGTAATTGTTTCCGTCTTAGGCATGTCTCCATCATATTCATAAACTACAGTGGCATAGTGGTTTTCCTTTGTAGCAATAATTGTCATTTTCGATGATTTGATGTGCTTAGCAACTTCTTCTGGGTTGGCTAGCTTATGCTTTCCAAACTGAAGCGTGGCAATATTGGCAGACTTAGTAAAGTCTTCCTTCTTGAGATGACCATTCAACAGCAGCGATCGAATAATATCAATTGCCTTAATATCTTCATCCTTATCAACGAGATCTACAATCTTCTTAATCAGAGCCTCGTTAGGGAGTAGAAAGGTATTCTGATAACGCTGCGAACGGAATGTACCATCAAGACATAGATCGCTAATAACCTCATATAGTCTAGGACGCTCGGCCTTAATTAGCGAAAGCAAAGACACGAATTTAGATTTGCCACCAGTAATCATAATTATTAATGCAATCTACTTATGCTGTATATTATGGATCGCGATAGTTGCTTGTAATTGAGATCAAATTACTAATTAATGATATTTGTGAAAACTCTCACAGACGAGCAAGCGGGTATATATGACTATATAGTTTAAAAAAGTATAAATTAAATATCCTAGTTTTGAGCGTAAAATAGCAAACCCAGCGCCTTATAAGTAATACTGATTCGCTTAAACTTCTTAGTTTAACCCAGTGTCGCCCTCGCTTTACGCCCTTACGCCTTAAGCCCCCGCCCGCTTCAAGCCCACTTGCTTTAAGCCCACCCACAGCCTGTTAGCCATGTACTTCAACTGCCCTGAGAACGTCGCCATTGAGGCCTTCCTGACTGCCAACCTCAAGAAGATTGAGGCAACGTACAACGGATGGGCCACCATCTCGATGAACCCTGTCATGGAAGCCACGATTCGTGCTAATCTCAATAAATGTGATTTCAAAATGCTCTCGCTGAACCCTTCAGTGATTGATATCTTGACTGTCAACATTTCAAAGGTCGATTGGTACCGCGTTAATGCGAACCCCGCCGGTCTCCCTCTTGCAATTGCAAACAACATGATCGACAACCTATCAGTGTGTGGAAACCCCAATGGAATGACCGAGATCAACCGTATGGACTCATTCCATTGGCACTGGTACAACCTTTCCGCAAACCCATCTGCGCTGAATTTAATTCAGACGAACATGGATAAGGTGGACAGGTCTATGCTATGCGCCAACCCAGCAGCAATGCCATTGATTCTGGCCGATTTGGCCAACGCCGATTGGGTTTCTCTATCCGAGAATCCTGCCGCAATCAACTTGTTGCTAGCGAACCCGGAGAAGATTTACTTCCCCTCGTTCTCTAGAAACCCTGCTGCACTGCCATACCTACAAGCTAATCCTGACAAGATTAGCTGGAGTGACATTGGTGCGATGCACTGGACCCCAGAAGCGCATGCTATCGTGTACCCTGCTCCAGTTGCTCCCCCTGCTCCAGTTGTCCCAGTAGTTCCCGCTGCACCTGCAGCTCTTGCTGTACCTGCCCCAGCTGCACCTGCTGTCACTGCGCCTATTCGTGTACCTGACTCTGTCAGAGATGAGTTGGATCGCCGTGCCGCGCGTGCTAGAGCTAGAGCAGCTCCCTCCGCTGGAAACGAATTAGCCGCACAGCTAGCTAGACGCCGTGCTGTTGTAGATGGATTTGTTCCGCCCCCGCCACCACTCAACGAGTATGTTGCACCGGCTGATGACTTCATTCCGCCTCCGCCGCCACTCGAAGAGTACGTTGCACCGGCTGATGACTTCATTCCGCCTCCGCCGCCACTCGAAGAGTACGTTGAGCCGGCACCACGCCGAGTTCGATTTGCACTTGACCCTGCTACGCTTGCCACTGGACGTAATGGTCTTGCCGCAGCTCCCAAGGTTAAGCGTGCTATCGCACCTGCACGGTTTGGACTTGCTCCTGCGATTCTGGCTGCTGCCAAGTTGACACTTACTCGTGCAAACGAGCGAGTCTTAGCTCCTGCGCCTGAGCGAGTTACGCTTGCTGGCATGATTGCTACTGCTCGTGGCAAACTTGCTCCTGCGGAAGATCGTGTGCTAGCCCCAGCCCCACTCCCAGCCCCACCTGCGGCAAATGCTGCTACTGGAGCTGATCAGATGGATGTCGCTATCAAGCGCTTAGCAGCTCGTGGAGTTGCTACTGCGATGGATGAGTCGGATACCGAGGAAGATGACGAGTGGTAAATGTTTTGCATGTTTGTTTTGATTTAATGCGTTTTCATTTTTTTATCTGATAATAATTAATTAATTCGAATTGTTATTGAAATTCAATAAATTATATATTTTTATTTTTATGTAGCCAAAAACTAGTTAATTCTAGTAAATTATGGATATAATAATATAACAATTACTTGGTTCATCTCTCGCCAACATATAACAAGCGCATCGATTTCATATACGTTTTGGTAATATAATGGAAGAAGCGTTTTCTCAAATCGAAGGCGCTGCTGTGCATTCGTTGGCGAATGTTAGCGTAGGTATCACGAGTGGGGGTTCAATCGTAGGACAAGGCGTGACTGCCTCTGGTGGCGCCATCCGTGTATGCGGAGGTAACCTTGACAAGATTCTTGAATCATTTGGCGGAGCTGATGGTGCCGATGGCGGCAACATTGAGGGCGGCAATAATACAATTGGCGGCAAATCGGCGCGTGTTGTTAAGAAGTCATCTGCTCTTGGCTCAAAGCTTCACAATCATCTAGAGAAGGAACTTACTACGGTTCACGAGGAAGCATCTGATCTAGAACAATTAGCATCAATGGCTAAGAGTGCGCTCAAGCATGTACATGATTCTGAAGAGGCTAAGTCTGTTCTAGAAAAGATTATTGCTCATGTAGACGAGGGAGCTCGTGCTATCCGCGGCACTGTTAACAAGGAAGTAAAGGTACCCAAACAAAAGGTAAGTGACTTTATTGAGCGCAATGGTCAGTTTGTCCGTGCTATTAAGAGTCTAGGCGCGCATATGAATGAGAGCTCGGCGGCAGGCATGCTTTCGCTATCGTTTACAAGTGTAAATGAACTTAAGAAGCTTGCTAAGGAGGTTTCATCCGCGATCAAGACGGTTGGTATTACCAAGGGCAAATACTTTGGCAGTTCCCTGTCTCAGCTAGATCGTGAACTAACTAATAAACTTGCTGGCGAATCTAAGAAAATGAAAACGGCCGACATGAAGGAGTTCCTAAATGCATGGAGCACCCTAATGCAAGCTCATGGTCTCCAGAGTGAGCTAAAGTCGTTTGTTGGCGGAATGGAAGGCGGTGAAGTAGATGGCGGGGAGATTGATGGTGGCGTGGTAGGCAAGACTGATACACTTGTAGATCGTCTTACCAAAACGCGTACAGAACTTAAGAACATGATTAACAAGTTCATTAATGCGTTTGGTCATGGTATTAATGGAATGGTAGCCGCTACTAATGATATGACTGCTGATTTTGGCAAGCGTGTAGATTACGATGAGCATACAATTCAGTTTCTTGAAAGTTATAAGAGTCTAAACGAGTATCTTGATGATCGTCGTCGTTCTAAGCTTTACCAATATCTACTAGAACTAAATCAGGATACTGAAGTTGATTCGAAGGAGGTAAAAGAACGTTTTCTATCTACTATGCGCTATCTAGCAGAACGTGCTGATGCAATGGATAAGGTTGCAGCCACCAAAAGCTTTGCTACTGCATGTCGCGAAGTTATTGAATCGGTCAACAAGTTCAACGATATGATTAAGACACATCGTGACGAGATGAAGAAGCAAGGTGGTACCACTGAATCTATGAATGAGCTATTTAGTGTGGATGCTGCCAAGATCGACATTGTAGGTCTGCTCACCCCTCTTGATGGTCTAAAGACTGCTATTGCCAAGCTTGACTTCTTCCGTAACATTGCCATTTTCCGTAGCAACCTTAATCAAACCAGCAAGGAATTAGCCACATACAGCAAGGATTACACCCAAAGTGTTGGTAAGGCAATTGGTGATGCTATTACTAAAATCAAGAACGAATACACTGATATCATTAACCAAGTAAGTGATAACAAGGCAGGCATGGGTCTTGAAATCGATATGTACAATGAATCCGCTCCTAAAGACAAGAAGATCTCCAAGGAAAAGCTTAAGTTAATGTATAAATGGCAATGCGAGGCTCGTATGGGGCTTTATAAAACAATTGAGGCCATTGATATGTATCTTCTTCATTTTACTGAAACCGTTTCTAAGAATCCCGATGCAGTTGCTGATCTACACAAGATGCTAACTGCTACAAAGATCATTGCTAAATGGTACGATGTTAAGGCAGGCGAGAATCTAATTCGTATGTTTGAATCATTCCGTAATCCCGATGATCCTCGAGATGATGTCGACCTTGACGCGGCTAACTTTATTCCAAATTATTTAGCTGGCACATTGCAAACTAAACGTCCTGCGGCAACAGCTCCTGTTGATCTTACCTTAGCTAAGATTCTTGGCCCTAAGGCCAATCAAATTTATGAACGATGCCGCCGTGCAGTTGAAGGCGTTGTTGTACTAAAGAATATCATTTCTTACTTTATCACCATCAGTGAGAAGTATGGCGATTTTAAAAATGAGAAGAACATTTATATGGCGCCTAGCAACATTTACAAAAACCTTGTAAACTATATTTGGGTATCGGCGATCGATGTTACCACGACAGGTAGCGAAATCCTTAATGATAACAATGAACCCAAACGTATTCTATCCTATCGCGATACAGGCGCCACTCTAGCAATGGTAACTGATATCGATCCCACAACGATGGGCATTAACTTCAATAAACATTCAATTGATAAACTGCGCATTCTTAAGTGCCACAATGATCTTATGCGACTTCGTGATTTCACAGCTTCTATGAATGCAACCGATATGCAACGAGTTAAACAATTTGTTACTGGTGTGTTTGCCAGACTTGGTAAAACAAAATACATTTATCCAATGATTCTCTTTGGTGTATATGATTTCAGTGTGTTATCGCGCGATATGATTGAAGGATTACTAGAATATCTTCGTCAAAAACTTCCCAACCGTAATGTTACTATTGCAGTTTCTACCGATAGTGGTGCTAACTTTACTCAGCTAACTGCAGCTAATCAAAATAATATTGTTAATGCCATCTTTGCAATTGAACCAAGACTACGTAATTCGAATCAAGTTGTTATTCGTCTAAGAACTCGAATGAATGGAGTCGCTAGAAATGCACAAGATCAAGCCTTCGTTTCTCTCTCTGCATTCCAAGCGCTAGATAACGATCTAGCAGCTAGTCTCTATAAAAATCTAATGGGTATGGATGGTTTGGCTACTTTGCCTGCCCAAAATGCCGGCGATCTACCCGCTGGACCAATTCAGCTTCGTTCTGCCGGCCCTTTAATCGAATTCTTAGAGGGATTGGTTGGAAGCGAAAATGCTGTAACGAGCGCAGCATATGGTAAAAGAACTATTGGAGCACTACACTACTGTGTCATGGAAATGCTAGATCTATACAAGGCAGAACAATCTAATAGTCTATTTGCGATTGATGATACATATTTCATCCTAACAATTAAAGCTATTGCCGGCAAGATTATGGCTGTAACTGGCATTAATGGTATCTTTAAGAAAACAAATGCAATGCGCAATGCTCTTGTAAATAATCCAACGCGTTTAATTATGGGAGGTGCCAATGGCGATAATATGATTATTGATAGCGCAGTTGAGCTATATGTACGTTTACCGTTATTGGTTGAGTTTTATCGTAATATCTTTGAAAATGCCAATCACGATTATAAGAATGATACTGTGGTTGATGCTCTTGATGAGGAACGTGTTGCATTTGTACCTGAAATTGGTAACGTATGGTCTGGGCTACTACTTAACATTTTCGATAAATCTAAACACATTGCAAGTGGTCTATACACTCAAGATAATATGGCTAGGATTGTACAGGAGATTAATGCTATTTACAAACACTATAGCGGATCGGTCCCTGCTGATCAACTAGTACGACACATCATGATGCAGCTAGTAGCTGAGATCAATCGCCGTTATGGTATTATTAAACGCCAAGATCTTCAGGAGTACTATCGCGTTACCCGTGCGGCAAAGAGCACAGAACTTCAGGTCGGAGAACTTAATTACACCAATAATGATCTTGATATCCTAGACGAAAGTATGGAATTCGAAGAAAAGGCTCCGTCTGATGAATTTATTAAATTCAAGGCAACTTTGGCAGACCCAGCCACCCCGATCGAGCAGAAGATTAACAAGCTAACTGATTATCGCATTCTTCGTGATTTCCGTGGCCGTATTCAAGCAGAGATGGCAGCAGGTGCAGCGGCGATTGCTGGAGCGCCAGGTGCTGGAGCGCCAGGTGCAGGCGGAGCTGTTCTATCCTTAGTAGACCGTATTCGTGCTTTAAAGAAAGCTATTTCATTAAAACAATCTAAGGATGAGAAGTATGATATGATTATTAAGGCAATCGAAGAATCTAATGCAATGAATCAGTCTTCTAATGATATCTTTATGTGTTTCCATGAATTTGTTCTTGTTCCACTTCGTACCGCATTTAAGATGCATCGTGCACTAGAACTATTTATGCTGAACATGTACATGATCACAACGGCTGCTGGTCACGCTGCTGGTCTTACTGATATTAGAGATCATCCTATTCTACAGACTCAAATTAAGCAGAACAATGGTCTAGTAACCTTAATGGATGCTATGCGAACTTTAGTTGATAATCGCTACACTGAACTAGTTAAGCCCGATCGAACTACTATCATTCTTGGTGGCAATATCGCTAATAACATGCAATTTAATCGTAATGCCGGTAACCCTGCTCGAAGCACTATTGATGGTGGAGATGGTGCTGCTGGCACAACTGGTGCTGTTCAAATCCTAGCTATGAATGCATTACTACAGTTTGCAACAAATTCTGGAGACCTAGTTAAACTAGATATCAGTAGCACTAAACGTATTACAATTGATTTATCTGAGTACCAAAAGGTTTGCGAACACCTAGTTTCAAATTGCAAATACATGATCGATAAATTCACTGGATTAGTACCTAATACTCTGATTCAACAAGCGGCCAGTGTTGCCAGCGATGGTATCTTTAGCATCGAGGATGCTCTACTACGTAAGATGTTTAACAAAGCGAATAAGGGTGAGCAGGAGCGCGATTTACTATGTTTGGACAATCTATATAAGATTATGCCTGTTGTATCCAATCTTATCTTTAATCAAGGCGTTCAAGCTAATCAGCTTTTCAAGAAGCTTATCCTTCACAACCCCGTCGGAACCAATTTCTTCGCGGTATCTGCGGCCAGAGAAGCAAAGCCGATTATTCGCGATGCCTTTGCTTTATATAGTTCTACTAGTAAAATGTTTGTTCAGGATCCTGATGCTACTGTATCATTGGCGCCATTCCTTTACGATCCATTTGCTAATGTTCACATTGATTCCATTCTGCCCACAACATCTCCTGATGGAACTCCGCTTCCTCCTGGCGGTTATGGTATGAGATATGGTATTGTACAAGAATTTAATACACTGATTGCCAATTATATGAATGATTTATACGATGCGCAGAGTCATAAGATTTACACAAAAACGTTTGCCAGCTTTGCTGGCAGCGCCCTAGTAGATGCCTTAAACAAGCAATCATTCCCTGATTTCCATTGGCAATTTAATGCACCTGGCGCTGGACTACCTAATGTATATGCCATGGGCACAGAATATGTAATTCCCAATACGCAAGTTGTATTTAGTTCCGCTCTTGCATATGTTATGAAGATTATGTCTAACCGTGTAAATCCTGTCACTGGAATGAAGATTCACGAAGTAACTTCTCTTCAAGAGGTTGCACCTCACGTAATGGAGAAATATCGTGCTCTAATTCCTATGTACCTCCGCATCTTTAAGGCTTTCCAAAAACGTTGCAAATTATATCGTAAGATTATTGGAAACGCCAACATTGCCGATGGTACAATTGCTATGAATTGGGTGGGGGCAAATATCCCAAATACTAATGTTCGTGATACTCGTAGTGATACGGATATGGAATTTGCAAATCCGATTACGCCATTTGGTGTTCTAAATGGCGGTGCTTACGATCTTGACGGTCCTATGTCAAAGGATCTTGCATGCTTATACATTGACGAGGTTGTAAATGGTATGGCTGCTTTAATTCAAGATGCTTCTGCGGTTCAAAAAGAACTCCTGGAAACAGATGCAACCCTATCACTCTACTTTGATATTAAACGCGATTTCACCAAGAATTATTTTATGGAGAATAATGAGTATCCGTTTGCTCCATTATCTATTATGACAATGGGTATTCGACCTGAAACGGTGTTGCCATTATATGGTAAGAACATTATTAATAACAAGTTTACATATGGACTGCGGTCAATGCTAAATGATGATTTCAAGTTAACTGCTAATAAGGTTCCATACCTGAAGAAAATCATCAGTGAATTTAATGGATACACTACCACAACCAACAACATTTCTGAGGCCAAATTCAACGATTCGCTACAATATGTTAGTCGAGCTATGAGCTTCATCTATGATCTACGTTTCTTCAATGGTATTGCTGTTTCACGATGCGATATGCTTAATGAAGATAGTCGGGCTAGTGTAGTTGCTCGCGCAGCAGCTGCACCAGCAACGCCTCGTAGTTCACCGCGACTTGCAAATGGAGTTGCTGCATCTCCTCCTATTCTAACATTCCAAGAGACAATGACTCCGGGTCAAGCAATGACTATTATTGAGAGTGTGAACAGTATTGATAGTCGAAATAAGATTGCTGATTACGTAAAGCAGCTTGCTGGTGCTATGCTAGCCGCTCTTCCTGGTGCCGCGGCAGGTGTTAATCCTCGTAGTTTAGTAATGATGGTAAATCTACACGATCTTAATATCATTCCTATTAATGTACATTCGTTGATGCGTGAGATTCCTCTAGCAAACCTATATAACTATGCTATGACATTTGATGAAATTGTCTCAACCTTAGATTTGGGCAATAATACAGCGATTTGGCAAGAACTATTAGTTCGCCCGTATACTCGCCTTGTTAAGACAGCAGCTAATCAACTACAAGTAGGCGCTCTTGCTCCTGTAGCATTTGCAAATATTATCCCCCCTAACAACATGCGTTTTGTCAAGGATGTACTATTCTCTAAGCTACTGCGTGAACCTGGTGCGGCTGTAGCAGGTACTGTTGCGCTTGCGGCTAATCGATTCAACGAACGCGCTAACTCTAAGATCTTCCACAATCTACTTTTCCTATCGCTGGTGCAATATGCGATTAAGATCAAGGTTAAATCTGAACTTGAGTTTATTAACACCAAGGTTGTATCCAACACCAATGCTGTCAATAATATCATTACCAACGCGACGGATACTAGTCTTGTTGATGCTGCTAATCCTAATGGCGAGGTCCGCGATGATCTCTTTGAGTTCTAAATTGATTAACCATATTATGAATATAATCATAATATGGCGGCTCCTAAATTTGTATTTACCGGCTACATTATTTCTGTCATTGATGACAGACGCATCTGCGTGCGGGTCGATCCTGCCGACGTAGAAAGGGTATCTACTACTATTTCAAATTATGCAGATAAGACTACAATTAAAGATACCGTCGTAGTTAATGTCAGAGAAGCTAGATTTCTGATCAAAAATATTGAATGGTCTGAGTTAAATGATCTAATAGGAGTTCATATCAAGTTTGGAGTACAGCTGCGTAGGTACAGCTATTGGCGAACTCGAGAATTGTTTGATGATGATAATGATAGTCATGTTACAACGGTTAAGTATAAGGGCATATCAGTGATAGCTAACCATCTAACAAATATCTAATGACCGACAATGATCTTCAAGATACTTTGTTGGTAATGCTAATAGTGCTCCCGCCAATCATAATTGTATTAGTTGGCATCCGATATTGCACAGTATGCTGCTATGAAACTTCTAAGACAATCATAGCCAAATGTGCCAAAGATGATTCATAATGGACGAATCATCTTTTTTTGTGCGTTTTCGTAAAATTGATCGATTTAAGACAGAATATACTGATATCATTTGCTACGATGACCTTCTCCGATTCTTTGGCTGCGCGTCTTCATGGAACTACTCATACGATCAAGATGATTCGTGAGTTGGATTCTCTGAATATTGCCCGTGCTGATGTTTTAGATCCGGAGTTGAAATCGCAGGTGGCTGCTAAGATTGCTGCGAAAGAAGAGATACTCTTTCTAGGCAACGATATTGCCGAAACTCGCCAGAAAGAGGCCTATCAACTGATCATTCATGGTATTCTACCTTGTGGTAGTAAAACCACGATAATGATCAATGGGGTTAACCCCCATGTTGATGTCCGTTTGCTAGATAGTGAACCCGAAAGAGCTGCGATTGATAGAATCAATAAGTTGGCTTTACTGGGTGCTACTGAAGACTTTGAGATTGATATAACTAATATTGATTTCAAGACAGGAAATGATTTTCTGTACTACGATGATCAGAAGCATACGTATGCCCGTATTCATTTCAAAACTATAAGAGAGCGCAAAGAGTTTATCGCTATTTGTCGTGCTAGAGGAATCAAAACCTATAGTAACGATAAGAGCACTTACTATCGCGTGGTTGCTCGTGGATATGAAATCAATCTCTCTGGTTGGAATGTTCTACGTAAATACGAAATTGCGCATGGTAGCATGTCTAAAGCAGCTTATTCATTTTACGTTGATATCAATGATATCGGCACAATTTCGGATGATAAGCAACTTGCTGAAATTGCTATTCAGCAACAGTTTGATCCAGCGCTTGTCAAATACGAGAATATGATCATATCTAGTTTTGATATCGAAATGATTCCAGCCAGGGCTGATCGTTTCCCTGATGCAGACAAGAATCCAAATGATAGTATCTTTATGATTTGCATGACGTACCATTTTGTGAAACGATCTGAATCACTTTTAAGCGTATGCTTGACATTGAAAGAAACAGATCCACTCGATAATGTACTGATGATTTACTGCAAGACTGAGAAATGTCTTCTTGAAGCATTTGCTAAGTTTATGGCATTTATGCAACCAGACTTCATTACCGAGTTTAATGGCGGCGGCTTTGATTGGCGTAATATCATTACTAAAGCCAATATCACTAACGCCCTTCCAACGTTTCTCGAGAATATGTCTATTATGCGATTGTTACGCTGGGAAACTAGTGGTAGCATGCTTGGGCGCTATCATCGCGAATGTCGTATCAAGATTAATGGAGCAACTGCTGATTCGATCTGTAAAGGGTTAAAGATGCAAGGTTTTGTTAGCTTTGATACCTTAGTTGTGTTCAAACAGCTCGAGCCTAATGCAGATTCGCATAAACTTAATGAGTGCTTGCGTCGCTGCAACCTTGGCAGCAAAGATGATATGGATGTTCAAGAAATGTTCAGAATCTATCGAGAGGGCACAAGTACTGAGATGCGCCTGGTTGCGCACTATTGTTACATTGATACATTTAAACTGCAGCAATTGCTTTTGAAGAAGAATGTTGTTCAAGATCGCCGCGAAGTAGCAAACCTATCATACACATCATTGCATGATAACTTTTACTTTGCTGGAGGTAGCCGTATGCGCAATCTACTTATGAATCGTGGATCAAAGCTAGGATACTTCTTTGACACAGAATATCGTCCTGAAATCAAAGATGAAGATGCAAAGTTTCCTGGCGCGTATGTGGTGCCTCCCATCAAGGGAATAGTGAAACCGATGATGCGTCTTGATGAATTCATGCAATTGAATGAGACTATCAGCCACAGCGAAGATATGCTTCGTGATGGATATGCATTCATTGATGAGCACTTTGATGAAATCTATTGTTCAGATAATAAGATGAATCCGGATGATGCGCCTGAAATGTTGCGTCCTTACATCGAGTATGCTACAGCTTCGTCTAATCAATATCCTGTCTCTGGATTAGATTATGCCTCGCTATATCCATCAATCATTATGACATACAATATTTCTCCTGAAAAACTAATTATCGACAGAAGCTATGCTGAGTCGTTGATGGCTAAGAACATCAACCTCCAATATGTTTCCTTTCCATTTTGCGGAGAATTAATGGAAGCATGGTTTGTGCGCCATAATAATGTTGTTGATGATTATAGCATCTGTGGTAAATTATTGATTGAATTATTTGATCGTCGTGCTGCATTAAAAAAAGTGTTAAAGCATTATGGTGAGCAGATATTTGAAATGGAACAAGAAATGAAGCCATATATTGAACGTGATGCGCTAGAGGAATATCCTCGCATCGCTGAATATAATGAAACCAAGTTTGATCATATTAGTTGCGATTCAAAACAAAAAGCGGTCAAGATCTTTATGAACACGCTTTATGGCGAAATGGGTAATTTCATCTCATGTATCTGCGCAGTTCAAGTAGCAGGCAGCGTTACCGCTATGGGAAGACATAATTTGAAATTAGCCAAAGCATTCGTGGAAAGTGAATTAAAGATGAAAACTTACTATGGAGACTCTGTGGTTGGCGATACGCCTATCATGATCAAGCGCAATGGCGTTAAAGAGCTGCTTCCTATTGAAGATCTAGATGATCGTTATGTAGCATACAATGGCGGTAAAGAGTGTATTGACTACTCAAACGAGAATGTTTCTGTCATGACAGAAGATGGATACTCAAAGATTATGAAAGTGATTCGCCATCGCACTAATAAGAAGCTTTATCGAGTTACCACGCATATTGGCTCTGTGATTGTCACTGAAGATCATAGTTTGCTTGATTCTAACAAAAAG
>JACCDU010105816.1_pt1 | contig 32006 bp, 30 predicted proteins | sample 7446081 | NCBI WGS metagenome assembly JACCDU01 (sample SAMN15323447, study PRJNA562643) | freshwater metagenome | isolation source: river surface water | place: USA:Blue River Watershed | collected 2017-08-17
AATTTCTGAGCGAACGCGCCGACAACGTAGCCGAACTCAAGGCCCATGTGAAGGACTTCACGCCCGAAGCCATGAGCGCGGTGTGCGGCATACCGGCTGACACCATCCGCGAAGTGGCCCGGGCCTATGCCACGGCCAAAGCCGCCATGATTTTGTGGGGCATGGGCGTGAGCCAGCATGTGCACGGCACCGACAACGTGCGCTGCCTGATCGCGTTGGCCAGCATCACTGGCCAGATCGGCCGACCCGGCACAGGCCTGCATCCGCTGCGCGGCCAGAACAACGTGCAAGGCGCAAGCGACGCGGGCCTGATCCCGATGATGTACCCCAACTACCAGCGGGTGAGCGACAAGTCGGCGCACGACTGGTTTGAAAAGTTCTGGCATACGAAGCTGGACGACCAGCCTGGCTACACCGTGGTCGAGATCATGCACAAGGCGCTGGCCGATGACAGCGATCCGCACAAGGTGCGTGGCATGTACATCATGGGCGAAAACCCAGCCATGAGCGACCCGGACCTGAACCACGCCCGCCACGCGCTGGCCAGTTTGCAGAACCTGGTGGTGCAGGACATTTTCCTGACCGAAACCGCCTGGCTGGCCGATGTGGTGCTGCCCGCCAGCGCCTGGCCCGAGAAAACCGGCACCGTCAGCAACACCGATCGCACGGTGCAGATGGGTCGTCAGGCCGTGCCGCCGCCGGGCGAGGCGAAGCCCGATTTGTGGATCATCCAGCAGATCGCCCAGCGCATGGGTCTGAACTGGCACTACAGCGGCGAGCACGAGGGCGTGGCCGAGGTTTATGAAGAAATGCGCCAGGCCATGGCCCCGGCCATCGGCGGTATCAACTGGGCGCGCCTGAATGCGGGCTCTGTCACCTACCCGTGCGTGAGCGCCGACGACCCGGGCCAGCCCATCGTCTTCCATGACCACTTCCCTACGAAAGACGGCCGGGTCTGGCTGGTGCCTGCCAGCCTGATTTCGGCCAACGAGCAGCCCGATGCCGAGTACCCGATGGTGCTGATCACAGGGCGACAGCTGGAGCATTGGCACACCGGCAGCATGACGCGTCGCGCCACGGTGCTCGATGCGCTGGAGCCTGCTGCCACGGCGTCCATGCATGCGGCTGACATCACTCGTCTGGGTCTGCAAGCCGGGCAGCGCATCCGTGTGGCCTCACGTCGGGGCCATGTCGAGCTGGTGGTGCGTCAGGACAACGGCACCCCGTTGGGCGCGGTGTTCATCCCGTTTGCCTATGTGGAGGCGGCGGCCAATGAGCTGACCAACGCGGCGCTCGATCCTTTTGGCAAGATCCCGGAGTTCAAGTACTGCGCGGTCCAGATTCAGCCTGTCGTGGCAATGACCGCATAATCGGCGTCACTCATTGACCGTGCGACGGGGCCCATGGCCTGGGCCTGGTTTGGAAACCTTGATTGGCCAAGGAGGCCCGTTTGAAGCTGGATGTGCAAATCATCTTCTGGATGGATGCCTTTTTGTACCTGATGCTGCATGCCGCCATCTGGTATGGCTTGGCCCGATTTCGCAGCCCAGTGGTGGTCTTGTGGAGCATCTCTGGCATTTTGAGTGCACTGAGTTTGTTTGTGATGGGCAGCTTGGGGCCTTTGTCGGCAAACCTGGTGGTGGTGCTTGGCCAATTTTTGATGGCAATTGGCAACTTTGGCCGTCAAATCGCCCTGCGTTCATTGGACGGACCGGCTGATCCTCGATGGCTGCGACACATGGTGTTGTTCAATCTGGCTTATTTGGTGGTCAGCTACAGCCTGCAATTTTCAGGCGCCGAGCAAAGCACCATCATGCTGTTGTTCTATGCCTTTTACACGGTCAATTGCCTGGAGTATGTCCGGGCTGCGCAGCGCATTGCCTTGACGCATGACACCATCGGGACGACCTCGGTCCGATGGGCCGGCCTGGTGTTGGTTGGCTCTTTGGGCATCAAAACCCTGGCCATGCTGACCGGTGTGGGGGCCATGGGCTTGTATGAGGTCTCCTGGGATCAGGGGGTGGTGTTTGCGGGTCAGTTCATCGCGATCATCATGCTCAGTGTCGGATTCATGCAGATTTACATTGACAAAGACCACCGTCTCAAAATTGCAGCGCAACAGCAATTGGCTCGGGAGCAAGAACGCTCGGCTTTGGCGCTCCAGCATTCGCAAGATTTGTCCAGCTTGCTGCGAGAGCGCCAAGAAATCATCCGTCAGCTGACGCTGTCCAACAAGAGCGCTGGTATGGGCGCTTTGGTGGCCAGTTTTGCGCACGAGCTTAACCAACCTTTGGCCGCCACTTTGCTGCATGCCGAGCTGATTCAAAGCCAGATGAAAGCGGCGATGCAGGGTGGCTGTGCAGCCGATCCGCAGTTGCTGGATACCGTGGCCAGCCACATCGTGAGCGATACCCAGCGTGCCGGAGACATCATCCGCAAACTGCGCAGCCTGTTTCGCATGAGCAAGGGTGAATTCACCAGGCTGGATTTCAAACAGCTGGTTCTGGATGTTCTGGATATTCTGCATGTCAAGATCGCTCAAGAAAAAGTCCGTGTCCTGACTTCGTTTGATTTGAACTTTTATTTGACGGGAGATGCCACGCAATTGCATCAGGTGGTCCTGAATCTGATGGCCAATGCCATCGATGCCATGAGCGACATCGATCATCGCGAACGGGTTTTGCACATTCGAGGGCTGGTTTCTCCCGGGTATCTGACACTGGAGATCGAAGACAACGGCACGGGCATTGCGCAGGGCAAACAAGCCGAGGTGTTCAGCTTGTTCAAAAGCACCAAGTCCGAGGGCATGGGCGTGGGCTTGTGGCTCAGCCAATCGATTGTGGAATCTCATGGCGGTACCTTGAGCTTTTTCAGTCAACCCGGGCAAGGCACGGTCTTCACTTTGCGCTTACCCTCGACCCATTATGTGTTTTCTGCTTGAGTGATCGACCCGTGACCATGACCGAAAGACCTGAACTTGATGTGGCGGTGCTGATGCGTCGTGAGCCCGTGCAAGGCCCCATGGCACGTTGGCAAAGTCACCGTTGGACGCTGGACGATGTGGTCCTGCAAGAGGCCAGCTTTGGCCAGGCTGTGCGCTGCCTGCGTGAGACGGCTGATGAAGCGCAGTGGCTTTACCCCAGCTGGACGGTGCAGCTGTTTCCCGACGATGCTGAAGGCTATTGGCTCAATGCTACATCCCCCGCGCCCTGCTGGTTTGTCATGTGGCGCATGGTCGAAGTTGACGGCCAGGCGCCGCGCGCAGCGCCCCAGGCCGTGAGCCTGAGCTACCACGATGCAGGCCGCTGGCTGGATGCGCAAGAAACCGTGGAGACGATTGCTGCCCCCGCGGATGTGGTTCAGTGGATCCGTGAGTTTGCAGCGCAGCACTATGTGCCTGAAGTCAAAAAACGCCAGCGTCCTCAAAGCTTTCAGGGCCTGACCGATCGCTTTGGCCAACCCGTGTCGGTCAGCACCACCGAAAAGCGCAAAGGCCCCAGAGGGCAGGGCGCATGAGCGATCATTTTTTCAGCCGCTGGTCACGTCGCAAGCAAGAGGCGGCCAAGGGCCTGCCGCAGCAAGAACCTGAACAGCCAGCAAGCTTGGTGCCTGCCGCCCCCACTCAAGCTGCGCCCGTGGTCCATGAAGCCCCTGAGCCAGCGATTCAGGCCGAGCCTTTGCCTACGCTGGAAGATGCACAAGCCCTCACGCCCGAATCGGAGTTTGGCGCTTTCATGCAGCAAGGCGTGCCCGCCGAGGTGCGTAATCTTGCGGTCAAGAAATTGTTTGCCGACCCCCACTTCAATGTGATGGATGGCCTGGACATTTACATCGGTGACTACAACACCCCCGACCCCTTGCCTGCGGGCATGTTGCAGAAAATGGCCAGTGCCCAGTTCATGAATCTGGTGCCGCCTGAGTCTGAGCCCCCAGAGGCTGCAGGGGTTTTGCCCCCTGAAAACCCTTGTTTGCCTGCGCAGGACCCAGAAATGCCACAGCTTGTGGCACAGTCTGCGCCATCGCAAGCCACAACGGCTTTGCCAGATTTGCCCCATAGCGAACATGACGACCCTGATTTGCAACTGCAACCAAACCATGCCCCTGCAAGCCCAGACCCTGGGGCAGGCGCTGGGTGAAGACTTAAAGCTCCACACCGCGCTGTGCCGCCGCGAGGCTGGTGACTTCCAGCGTGCAGTGCAAAGCGGCCAGACCGTGGTCGTGGCCTGCACGCAGGAAAAGCGTTTGTTTTCCGAGCTGGCCGAACAGACCGAAGGCGCGGTGTCGCCCATCCGCTTTGTCAACATCCGCGAGACCGCAGGCTGGAGCAGTGAAGCTGCCAATGCCAGTCCCAAGCTGGCCGCTTTGCTGGCTGCGGCCCGCTTGCCCGAACCGGAACCGGTGCCCACCGTCACCTACAAAAGCGAAGGCCGTTTGTTGATCCTGGGGCCGATCGACCAGGCCGAACGCGCTGCCGCCTTGGTGGCGGATGCGATGCAAGTCACGATCTGGGCCGAAGGGCCGGGCAACGCTGGCGGTACCCAGGAGCGCCGCTACCCCGTTTTGGCCGGGCGTCTGCAAAGTCTGACCGGCTGGCTTGGTGCCTTCGATGTGCGTTGGGACGCCAGCAACCCGATCGACCTGGACCTGTGCACCCGCTGCAATGCCTGTGTGGCCGCCTGCCCGGAGCAGGCCATTGGGCTGGATTACCAAATTGACCTGTCGCGTTGCACTTCGCACCGCGATTGCGTCAAGGCCTGCGAGGCCGTCGGTGCCATCAACTTCATGCGCGAGCCGCAAGCGCAAAGCGCACGCTTTGACGTGGTGCTCGATTTGCGCAGCGCCAAGGCCTCGCCCACTTTCACTTCGCATGCCTTGCCCCAGGGCTATTTCCGCTGGGGTGGGCAGGACCTGCAGACCTTGCTCAAGCTGCGCGAGTTGGTGGGCGAGTTTGAAAAGCCGCGTTTCTTTGCCTACAAGCAAAAGCTGTGTGCCCACAGCCGCAACGAGCAGGTCGGTTGCAATGCTTGCGTGGACATTTGCTCGGCCGAGGCCATCAGCTCGGACAAGGCGCGTCAGCAAATCAAGGTCAACCCCAACTTGTGCGTAGGCTGCGGTGCCTGCACCACGGCTTGCCCGACCGGGGCCCTGACCTACGCTTACCCGCGCCCTGCCGAGCAGGGCGAGAAGATCCGCACGCTCTTGAACACCTACCAGGCCGCCGGTGGCCGTGATGCCGCTTTGCTGCTGCACAGCCAGGACAAAGGGCAGGCCCTGATCGATGAGCTGGGTCGCGGTGCACAGCTCAAGGTCATGCAAGGCGTGCCCGCTCGTGTGATGCCGGTAGCCTTGTGGCACACCGCCAGCGTGGGCCTGGAGCTGTGGCTGTCTGCTGTGGCCTATGGCGCCCGGCAGGTTTTGGTCATGCTGACCGACGAAGAAGCGCCGCAGTACAAGACCGCCTTGATGGAGCAAATGGCGGTGGCTCAAAGCCTGTTGAACGGCTTGGGTTACGCAGGCGTTCATTTTGAATTGCTGCAAGTGGGCAACGCCGCTTCGCTCGATGCCGATCTGCAGCGCTTGTCGGGCCGCGCCGTGAAAGCCCCTGCAGGTCCGGCCCTGGCGGCGCGTCACACGGTGCAAGCCGAAAAGCGCAGCAACCTGGAGCTGAGTCTGGACCACCTGATGGCGCAGTCACCGGTGATGGCCTTGCCATCTCGCCCGGCGGCTTTGACCTTGCCTGCTGCGGGCTCACCGCTGGGCACCATCGTGGTCGATGCCAGCAAATGCACTTTGTGCATGAGCTGCGTCGGGGCCTGCCCTTCGTCGGCTTTGCAGGACAACGCGCAGCAGCCCGAAATCAAGTTCATCGAGAAGAATTGCGTGCAGTGTGGTCTGTGCGCCACCACCTGTCCCGAGCAAGCCATCACCTTGCAGCCCCGTTTGTCGCTCTTGCCCGAGCGCACGCAGGCCCGGGTGCTGCACAACAGCCCGCCTTATGGCTGCATCCGTTGCGGCAAACCCTTTGGCACCGTCAAGGCCATCGAGACCATGCTCGGCCGCCTGGCCGGGCACAGCATGTTCCAGGGGCCAGCCTTGGAGCGCCTCAAGATGTGTGGCGACTGCCGCGTGGTGGACATGTTCACCGATGAAAACCAGGTCCGCATGGCGGGCGACAAACCCCTGAATTGATCTGTCATGAGCTCTGAATTGCATTTGTCCCAAGCCAGCCACGCGCTGGATGAAGAAACCGCACGTGCCGAAATTTACGGTTTGCTCTCATCGCTTTACTACCAGCCGCCGTCGGCTGAGTTGTTGAATCAGCTGCAGGTGGCCGTGACCGAAGCGCCTGATGCCGGGGCCTTTCTGGAAGATTCCTGGCGCGATCTGGTGGCTTCTGCACGCGAGTTGAGCGTAGAAAAAATTGCGACCGAGTACACCAGTTTGTTCGGCGGTGTAGGCAAGCCAGAGGTGTATTTGTTTGGTTCGCACTACCTGAGTGGCTTCTTGAATGAAAAGCCATTGGTCAAGCTGCGCGACGATTTGGCGGCTCTGGGCCTGGGGCGCAGTGAGGACATGCCCGAAACCGAGGATCACGTAGCCTACGTGCTGGAGGTGATGCGTTTTCTCATTGCTGGTGATGATGTGTCGGTGGCCAACCTGAGTCATCAGCAGGCATTTTTCAGTCAGCACTTGCAGCCATGGCTCTCGCAGATGTGTCAGGCACTTGCAGGACATCCGCGTGCCCATTTTTATGCCCGTGTTGCCGATTTCACCGAAGCGTTTTTGAGTGTGGAAGTCCAGGGGTTTGACTTGCTCCAGTGATTGAAAAAATATTCACAAAGCCGTGAGAAAAAAGACGAGGGTTTCTCGGGTTTCCACTTAGCGCAGTTTGGAGTCGCCATTCAATAATGAAATGACCGAGCCCTATCTTTGATGCTTGGATGTTCTATAACGAATGGAGACTCACTGTGTCAGACAACAAAACCCCACGTCGCCGTAACCTCCTCAAGGGCGCTGCCCTGGCTGCAGGTGCCATGTCCGCGCCCATGATCGCCAAAGCCCAGACAGGCCCGATCAACATGCGTTGGCAGAGCACCTGGCCTGCCAAAGACATCTTCCACGAGTACGCGCTCGACTACGCCAAGAAGGTCAACGACATGACCGGTGGCGATCTGAAGATCGAAGTGCTGCCCGCTGGCGCCGTGGTGCCTGCCTTTGGTCTGCTCGAAGCCGTGTCCAAAGGTACGCTGGACGGCGGTCACGGTGTTTTGGGTTACCACTATGGCAAGCAAAATGCTTTGGCCCTGTGGAGTTCCGGTCCTGCTTTCGGCATGGATGCCAACATGATCCTGGCTTGGCACAAGTACGGCGGTGGCGCTGAGTTGCTGGCCAAGTTGTACGCCTCCATCGGTGGCAACGTGCAGTCCTTCCTGTATGGCCCCATGGCCACCCAGCCATTTGGCTGGTTCAAGAAGCCGATCACCAAGACGGCTGATCTGAAGGGTCTGAAGTTCCGTACCAACGGTTTGGCGATTGACTTGTTCACCGCCATGGGTGCTGCTGTGAACGCCTTGCCTGGCGGCGAGATCGTGCCTGCGATGGACCGCGGCCTACTGGATGGTGCAGAGTTCAACAACGCCACCTCCGACCGCATTTTGGGCTTCCCCGATGTCTCCAAGGTCTGCATGCTGCAAAGCTACCACCAAGCCTCGGAAACCTTCGAGATCATGTTCAACAAGACCAAGTACGACGCGCTGCCCACCAAGCTGAAGTCCGTGATCGCCATCGCGACAGAAGCGGCCTCTGCTGACATGTCCTGGAAAGCCATTGACCGTTACTCCAAGGATTACGTCGAACTGCAAACCAAGGACAAGGTCAAGTTCTACAAGACACCTGACGCGATCTTGCAAGAGCAGTTGAAGGTCTGGTCTGAAATCTTGGAGAAAAAGTCTGCCGAGAACGCCATCTTCAAGGAAGTGGTCGCTTCGCAAAAAGCCTTTGCAGCCCGCGCTGTGAAGTGGGACCAGGACACCAATATCAGCCGCCGTATGGCTGTGAACCATTTCTTTGGTGCTAAAAAAGGCTGATCACCTTCTTGAGTTTTCCTCATCAGCCATCTGGGCATCTCCAGATGGCTGATTTATTTATGTGGTTCCCTTATGCAAAACCTGTTGCTCTTTATTGACAAAGTCAGCACATGGATTGGCCAGTTCTTCTCCTGGCTGATCGTGGCGTTGACTTTCATGATTTCCTGGGAGGTTTTCTCCCGCTATGTGCTGGACAGTCCTCATGCCTGGGCCTTTGACGTCATGAGCATGATGTACGGCTCGCTCTTCATGATGGCGGGTGCCTACACCCTTTCCAAAAACGGGCATGTCCGTGGCGATGTGCTGTATGGCTTTTTTCCGCCTCGCTTGCAGGCCTGGCTGGATCTGATTCTGTACATCGTGTTCTTCATTCCCGGTGTGGTGGCTTTGGCCTACGCCGGCTACGGTTTTGCGGCCGAGTCCTGGGCCATCCAGGAGCACTCCAACATCACGGCCGATGGTCCACCGGTTTACCCCTTCAAGACCATCTTGCCCATCGCTGGCGCTTTCTTGTTGGCACAGGGTCTGGTCGAGATCGTGCGTTGCATCGTGTGCATCAAGCAGGGCGAATGGCCCAAGCGTGGCGATGACGTGGACGAGGTCGATGTCGAAAAACTCAAGGAAATGGTCAACGTCAAGGACGAGGACATCGCGAAACTCGATGCGCTGGTGACGGCTGGCAAGGGAACCCACAAATGAAAAAAGAAGTCTGGTTTGGCCTGACGATCATGGCCTTGGTCGTGTTGTCGGCCTTTGTTTTGTTGCCTGCGCCGTCCGAGATGACCAATGGTCACCTGGGGCTGTTGATGCTGGCACTGGTGGTGGTGGCGATCATGTTGGGTTTCCCTACCGCCTTCACCTTGATGGGCATGGGCATGATCTTCGCGTGGATCGCCTACCGCAGTCAAAACCCCGATCTGGCTGTGAACCAGACTTTGGACCTGATGGTCCAGCGCGCTTATTCGGTCATGTCCAACGATGTGCTGATCTCGATCCCGCTGTTCGTGTTCATGGGTTACCTCATTGAGCGCGCCAACCTGATCGAAAAACTCTTCAAGAGCATGCACCTGGCCATGGCCCGGTTACCGGGCTCTTTGGCGGTGGCCACCATCGTGACCTGTGCCATCTTTGCCACGGCCACCGGCATCGTGGGTGCTGTGGTGACGCTCATGGGCTTGCTGGCGCTGCCTGCCATGTTGCGTGCGGGTTACAGTGTGCAGCTGTCGGCTGGTGCCATCACCGCAGGCGGGTGTCTGGGCATCCTGATTCCGCCCTCGGTCATGCTGATCGTTTATGGCGCGACAGCCGGTGTGTCCGTGGTCAAGCTGTACGCCGGGGCATTTTTCCCCGGCATCATGCTGGCCACTTTGTATGTCGTCTATGTGGTGGTCATCGCCAAAATCAAGCCCCACATGGCCCCACCCATGTCGGCCGAAGACCGCATCGTGCCCTTGCCCGCTTTTGCGCAAGTGGTGTCCAAGGACATCAGTACCAATGTGTTGTCTGGCCTGATCGGTGCCATCAAAGGCAAGCGCAATGCGGCCGTGCCCCTGCGCGAATTGCTCAACCACTTGGGGATCGCCTTGCTGCCTGCCTTGGCGGTGGCCGCCATCATGGGCACCATTTACTTCAAGGTCACTGCTCCACTGCCCGTTGAGACGGTAGAAGGTGTGGTGGCCATGGGTGGGGAATTGTCTGAGACTTCAGACGATCAAGAAGCTGAAAGTGTCAGCGGTTTGTCTGAACCTCAGGCCGATGGTCTGCAAACGCCGCCGGGTACGGCCGAAGTCGCCAAGAGCGAGGCTGCACCTGCACCTGCAGCGCAGCCTGCCAAAGAGTCTGCACCGGCAATGGTCAGTGCTGCGGCTGAAACGCCTGCGGCCCAAGCCGAGCGTCAAGCTGCCCCCACATCGTTCTGGATTGGTTTGGCCAGCTGTGCGGTGGCACTCGCCATCTTTTATGCCTATTTCAGCTTTGTGCGCCTTGAAATCTTCAAGATGCTGTTGGGGTCCTTCTTCCCGCTGGCTCTGATGATCCTGGCGGTGCTGGGCACGATCGTGTTCGGCTTGGCCACACCGACCGAAGCGGCGGCCATGGGTTCCTTGGGGGGCTTGCTGCTCGCAGCAGCCTACCGACGCCTGAATTATGTGGTGCTGCGTGAGTCGGTGTATCTCACTGCCAAAACCAGCGCCATGGTGTGCTGGTTGTTTGTGGGCTCCAGCATTTTCTCGGCGGCGTTCGCTTTACTGGGCGGACAGGAAATCATCAACACCTGGGTTCTGGGCATGGACCTGACGCCGGTGCAGTTCATGATCCTGGCACAAGTGGTCATTTTCTTGCTGGGTTGGCCGCTGGAATGGACCGAGATCATCGTGATTTTCATGCCGATCTTCATCCCCTTGCTGCCTCACTTCGGCATCGACCCGCTGTTCTTCGGCCTCTTGGTAGCACTGAACCTGCAGACCGCTTTCCTCAGTCCACCCGTGGCCATGGCAGCGTTCTACTTGAAGGGTGTGAGTCCACCGCACGTCACCCTGAACCAGATCTTTGCAGGCATGCTGCCTTTCATGGCGATCCAGGTTTTCGCGATCGTGTTGCTCTACATCTTCCCGGCCATCGGCATGTGGTTGCCTGAAGTGCTTTACAAGTAAAACGTGGGTGGTTTTTGCTCAAGAATGTGCGCAGCGCGCTTGCGCATGTTCTTGAGTCGCTACCACAACGATTGCCCAGGCGCCGTGCGCTGGGTATGACGTGGTTGATCTAAGGGTTTTTACGTTGAGATCATTGTTCGAGGCCGTTAATATTGCACTTATGCAAAAAATTGCTTAAGTGCAATATTGTTTTGTGCAACAGTTCCTGGAGTCTTCATGTCTTCCAAAACATCATCTTCTGTTTCTCGTCGCAGTCTCTTTGCGGGAGCGGCCAATGTGGGGGCTGTGGCTGCCGTTGCCAGCGTGCTGCCAACGGTGGTTCAAAACCAACTGCCTACAGCAGTGCCTTCTTTGCCCAAGCCTGAGCGTGGCGGCGGTTACACGCTGAGCGAACACGTTCAGCAATACTACAAAACCACCCGCATCTGACCTGGCCTTTCGCCGGTCTTTCATCACCCCCCCAACTGGAGTCCTCCATGTTGTTGACCAAAAAGCAAAGCACCGCTTCAGGTGCCACTTCATCTCCCTTCATTCACAGTTTGCGCCGTGGTTTGTCGCAGGCCTTGCCCACACTGGACCGTCGCAGTTTTTTGCGTCGATCAGGTTTGGGTGTGGGCGTGGGTCTGGCGGCATCGCAGCTGAGCCTGGTGCAAAAAGCCCAGGCCGCGACTGGCGCATCCATCCTGGGCGCGGGCAAGGTGGAAGTCAAACGCACCGTCTGCACGCATTGCTCGGTGGGCTGCGCGGTCGATGCGGTGGTGGAAAACGGTGTTTGGGTGCGCCAGGAAGCGGTGTTCGATTCGCCCATCAACCTGGGTGCCCACTGCGCCAAGGGTGCAGCCCTGCGCGAGCACGGCCACGGTGAATACCGCCTGCGCTACCCCATGAAGCTGGTCAACGGCAAATACGAGCGCATCAGCTGGGACACTGCTCTCACCGAGATCAGCGCCAAGATGCTGGAGCTGCGCAAAGCCAGCGGCCCAGACAGCGTGTACTTCATCGGTTCGTCCAAGCACAACAACGAACAGGCCTATTTGCTGCGCAAGTTCGTGAGCTTCTGGGGCACCAACAACTGCGACCACCAGGCCCGCATTTGCCACTCCACCACGGTGGCCGGTGTGGCCAACACCTGGGGTTATGGTGCCATGACCAATTCGTACAACGACATGCAAAACAGCAAGGTCGCTTTGTACATCGGTTCCAACGCGGCCGAAGCCCACCCGGTGTCGATGCTGCACATGCTGCACGCCAAGGAAAACGGCTGCAAGATGATTGTGGTCGATCCGCGTTTCACCCGCACGGCCGCCAAGGCTGACGAGTACGTGCGCATCCGCTCGGGCACCGACATCCCGTTCCTGTTTGGCTTGCTGTACCACATCTTCAAGAACGGCTGGGAAGACAAGAAGTACATCAACGACCGGGTGTACGGCATGGACGCCGTCAAGGCTGATGTGCTGGCCAAGTGGACACCTGACAAAGTCGAAGAGGCCTGCGGCGTCAAGGAAGACCAGATGTTCAAGGTCGCCAAGATGCTGCACGACAACAACCCCGGCACCATCGTCTGGTGTATGGGCCAGACCCAGCACACGATTGGCAACGCCATGGTGCGTGCGTCCTGCATCTTGCAACTCGCCTTGGGCAACGTCGGCAAGTCTGGCGGCGGCACCAACATCTTCCGTGGCCACGACAACGTGCAAGGCGCGACCGACGTTGGCCCCAACCCCGACTCCCTGCCCGGTTACTACGGCCTGGCCGAAGGCTCGTGGAAGCACTTTGCCAACGCCTGGGGTGTGGATTTTGAGTGGATCAAAAAACAATACGCCACCCCCGCCATGATGGGCAAGAACGGCATCACCGTCTCGCGCTGGATCGACGGTGTGCTCGAAAAGAACGAACTGATCGACCAGGACAGCAACCTGCGCGGCGTCTTTTATTGGGGCCATGCGCCCAACTCGCAGACACGCGGTCTGGAGATGAAGCGCGCCATGGACAAGCTGGACTTGCTGGTGGTGGTGGACCCTTACCCGAGCGCCACCGCAGCCATGGCCGCGATGCCCGGCAAGGCCGAAGACCTCAACCCCAACCGCGCCGTGTACCTGCTGCCTGCGGCCACGCAGTTCGAGACCAGCGGTTCGTGCACTGCCTCCAACCGCTCATTGCAGTGGCGCGAGAAGGTCATCGATCCGTTGTGGGAAAGCCGCAGTGATCACATGATCATGCACCAGCTGGCCGAGAAACTGGGCTTTGCCAAAGAGCTGTCCAAGAACTACAAAATGCAAAAAGTCAAAGGCATGGACGAGCCCATGCCTGAAGACATCCTGCGCGAAATCAACAAGTGCGTCTGGACCATCGGTTACACCGGTCAGAGCCCTGAGCGCCTGAAGGCCCACATGAAGAACATGAACGTGTTCGACGTGAAAACTCTCAAGGCCAAAGGCGGCAAGGACAAGGAAACCGGCTACGACTTCACCGGAGACTATTTCGGCTTGCCCTGGCCCTGCTACGGCACGCCCGAACTCAAGCACCCCGGCTCGCCCAACCTGTACGACACCTCCAAACACGTCATGGACGGCGGCGGTAACTTCCGCGCCAACTTCGGGGTTGAGCGCGAAGGCAAGAGCTTGCTGGCCGAAGATGGCTCTCACTCGCTGGGCGCTGACATCACGACCGGCTATCCTGAACTCGACCACATCCTGCTGAAGAAGCTGGGCTGGTGGGACGAGCTGAGCGATGCCGAAAAAGCCAAGGCCGAGGGCAAGAACTGGAAGACCGATTCGTCGGGGGGCATGATGCGCGTGTTCATGCAAAACCATGGCTGCCACCCCTTTGGCAACGCCAAAGCGCGTGCCGTGGTCTGGAACTTCCCGGACCCCATTCCTCAGCACCGCGAGCCTTTGTACGGCACCCGCCCAGACATGATGGCCAAGTACCCCACGCACGAAGACAAGAAAGCCTTCTGGCGTCTGCCCACCCTGTACAAGACCGTGCAGGACAAGAACATTGCGGACAAGGTGCACGAGAAGTTCCCGCTCATCCTCACCTCTGGCCGTCTGGTCGAGTACGAGGGTGGTGGCGAAGAAACCCGCTCCAACCCTTGGTTGGCCGAGTTGCAGCAAGAGGCTTACGTCGAGATCAACCCCAAGACAGCGGCTGACCGTGGCATCCGCAACGGCGACCGCGTCTGGCTGATGGGTGCTACTGGCGCACGTCTGGACGTGCAAGCCTTGGTGACCGAGCGGGTTGATACTGGCACCGTCTGGATGCCATTCCACTTCTCGGGTCGCTGGCAGGGTGCCGACATGCTGGCCTATTACCCCAAGGGCGCAGCCCCGGTGGTGCGTGGCGAGGCGGTGAACACGGCCACCACCTACGGTTATGACAGCGTCACCATGATGCAAGAGACCAAGACCACCATCTGCAACATCGAGAAGGCTTGAGGAGAACACGATGGCACGAATGAAATTCATCTGTGACGCCGAGCGCTGCATCGAGTGCAACGGCTGCGTCACCGCTTGTAAAAACGAACACGAAGTCCCATGGGGCGTGAACCGCCGCCGCGTGGTCACGCTCAACGACGGTGTTCCTGGTGAAAAGTCGATATCGGTCGCTTGCATGCACTGCTCCGATGCCCCCTGCATGGCGGTTTGTCCGGTCAACTGCTTCTACAAGACTGACGAAGGCGTGGTCTTGCACGACAAGGATGTGTGCATTGGCTGCGGCTACTGCTCGTATGCCTGCCCGTTTGGTGCGCCGCAGTTCCCCAGCCAAGGCACTTTCGGTGTGCGCGGCAAGATGGACAAGTGCACCTTCTGCGCGGGCGGCCCCGAAGAGCACGGCAGCCAGGCTGAGTTCGACAAATACGGCCGCAACCGCCTGGCCGAAGGCAAGCTGCCTGCCTGCGCCGAGATGTGCTCAACCAAGGCGCTGCTGGCGGGTGATGGCGATGTCATCACCGATATCCTGCGCGGTCGCGTCATTCAGCGCGGCAAGGGCGCCGAAGTCTGGGGCTGGGGCACCGCCTACGGCAACCAAGCCAAGCAAGGAGCCTGATCATGCGAAGCACTTTGATGTTTTCAGCGGCTGTGGCCGCTGTGCTGGCGCTCTCGGCTTGCGGGGAAAAGCCACAAGACAAAATGGGCATCCGCAGCGACCAACCTGCGCAAGCAGGTACCGGCGTGGCCGCATTCACCGATCCCGGCTGGAAAGCCGGTGACCAGGCCAGCTGGTCCAACCACCTCAAGGCCCGTGCCAACTACGGCATGAACGATCACCAGCGCGCTCCCAAGTGAGCGCATGAGGAGTTCATCATGCGTCGCTTGATCATCACTTTGGGTCTGAGCTGGCTCGCTCTGGGCGCTGCTGCGCAGGGGGTGACCCCAGCCGCACCTCCCGCCGATGCGGCTGGGGGCGTCAAGAGCGCCAATATTTTCCAGATCGCGCCCGGTGCCGATGCCGATCCCAAATACAAAGACCAGACCAACGCCGAGCGTGGCCAGGTTCAGCCCGGTAACAACGCGCCCATGTGGCGCCAGGTCGGGCAGGGCGTGACCGGTTACAGCAGCCTGCCTTTGAGTCAGGCGCCTGAGGCGGGCAACCTTATCCAGAAGTTTGTGCAATACCCAGGCTCGCGCTTGACCAATGCCGGTGAAGCCTGGCGCCAGGTGCGCAACCAGTACCTGATCCCGTACGGTGGCTCGCTGTTGTTGATCGTGCTGGGTGCCATCGCGCTGTTCTACTGGCGCAAAGGAACGATTGAATTGCATGGCCAGGAAACCGGTCGCAAGATCGAGCGCTTCACACCGTTTGAGCGCTCCGCCCACTGGGCCAACGCGATTGCTTTTTGCGCACTGGCCATCTCGGGCATCGTCATGGCCTTTGGCAAGTTTTTCATCTTGCCCATCATCGGCAGTGCCTTGTTTGGCTGGCTGACCTATGCGCTCAAAAATATTCACAACTTTGCAGGGCCCTTGTTTGCGGTGTCCTTGGTGATTGTCATTGTCACGTTTGTGCGCGACAACATCCCCAGCAAGGAAGACCTCACCTGGATCCTCAAAGGCGGCGGCTTGTTTTCCGGCACCGAAGTGCCTTCGCACCGCTTCAATGCGGGTGAGAAAATCCTTTTTTGGTCTGGCGTTTTCATCTTGGGTTTGGTGGTGGTTGGTTCGGGCTTGGTGCTTGACAAGCTCATTCCCGGCCTGGTTTACGAGCGCAGCACCATGCAGATCAGTCACATGGTGCACGCGGTGGCCACATTCCTGATGATGACCATGTTCATGGGCCACATCTACATGGGCACCATCGGCATGCGTGGTGCTTACAGCGCCATGCGTGACGGCTACGTGGACGAAACCTGGGCCAAAGAGCACCACGAACTCTGGTACGACGACATCAAAGCCGGCAAGATCCCGGCGCAGCGCTCGATTCCCTCTGCGGCAGCACCGGCTGCCACCTCCAAGGCCGCATCGGCTTGATCAGGAGCCCATTCATGAAAAAGACCCTGCTTGTTTTGTCCACCCTGGCTTTGAGTTTGGGTGCCTTTGCGAAATTGCCTGCACCCAGCGATGAGGCCAAGGCCAAGGCTGCAGAAGCTGCAGCCAAAACCGCACACGGCAACAAAGTGGCCGACTATCAGCTGTGCAAGTCCCGCGAAAAAGTAGCGGCCCACTATTACAAAACGGCCAAGGCCACTGGCGCCAAAACCAATGCACCCACGGCCACACCCGCGTGTGTGGACCCTGGCGTTTACAAGCCTGCAGAGCAAGCAGCAGCTCCCGCAGCGCCTGCGCCAGCCGCTGTACCAGCCAAAAAAGGCTGATCTTTTTTTCAAGACCAGCGTATCCCCATCCCCCGCCCTCACCGGCGGGGGATTTTTACGTTAGGCTCACACCATGTCTGCCGTTTTGACCGATCTCACCGACACCCCTGTGCGCCTCAAACCCGCGTTGACGCACGCCCGCGCCTCGCTGACACGCACGGTGCAGGTTTGCAATGAGTTTGGTGAACAGTCCGAGACGCAGATCCCGGCAGAGCGCGCCCTCACGATTTACCTCGACAAAAAAGAACTCGTCACCCTGATGACCTTGGGCGCCGAACCCGAGTGGTTGGTGCTGGGCTTCTTGCGCAACCAGCGCCTGATCGATTCCGTTGATCAGATCGAGTCCATCACGGTGGACTGGACGATTGGCGAAGGGGAAACGGGCGAGCCGGGTGTGGCTGCTGTCAAGACACGACCTGGCTCCAAGGTCGCCACCCAACGCAGTGCCGAGCGCGTGGTCACCACCGGCTGCGGCCAAGGCAGTGTCTTTGGGGACCTGATGGCCCACATCGACGACATCGTGCTGCCCGAAGCGCGCATCACGCAAGGCCAGCTCTACGCCTTGGTCAACGCCATCCGCGTGCAAGAGTCCACCTACAAATCATCGGGCTCGGTACATGGCTGCGCGCTGTTCCAGAACGACCAGATGCTCATGTTCGTGGAAGACGTGGGCCGCCACAATGCGGTGGACACCATCGCCGGCTGGATGTGGATGAACGACATCAGCGGGCAGGACAAGGTGTTCTACACCACCGGTCGCTTGACCAGCGAGATGGTCATCAAGTCCGCGCAAATGGGTGTGCCCGTTGTGGTCTCGCGCAGCGGCATCACGCAAATGGGGCTGGACGTGGCCAAACGCCTGGGCCTGTGCGCCATTGGCCGCGCCACCAACAAACGCTTCCTGTGCTTCAGCGCACCCGAGCGCATGGTCTGGCAAACGGCCTTGGCCAGCCCTTGATGCCAGATGGCCAACTCCCGCTGGGCGTGAAGTCTTGGTAGGTCGGTGGCTTCAGCCCCGACATGGGTCCCTGTCAGTGCCTGAAATGTCGGACCTGAAGGTGCCGACCTACTTCACACAGATTTGTCATCGCGAGCCCAGCGCGGCGATCCCGGCCGTGCAATCCCGCTTTCACCGCCGTGATTGCGATCTGCGGTAAGGTCAGCGCATGAACAAGCAAGGATGGATGCACGGATTGGCCCTCGGCGCCCGCCAGTTGTGGCGCGACCTGCGCGCAGGCGAATTGCGGCTTTTGATGTTGTCGGTGGCCTTGGCGGTGGCCGCGCTCACGGCGGTGGGCTTTCTGGCCGACCGTTTGCAAAACGGCCTCTGGCGCGATGCGCGGCAATTGTTGGGTGGCGATGCCGTGGTCGTCAGCGACCAGCTCACGCCCCCCGACTTTGCACAGCAGGCCAAGCAAGGCGGCTTGCAGACAAACACCAATGTGAGCTTCCCGACCATGGCGCGGGCCTTGCCCGAGCAAGGCGGTGCCAGCCGTCTGGTGGCCCTGAAGGCGGTCGAGCCCGGCTACCCGTTGCGTGGCCACCTCGAAGTGGCGCCAAGCCAAGCTGCCATCCCGCCTGCTGGCGAAGTCTGGGTGGACCCGGCCCTGCTCGAAGCCCTGAACCTGCAAACCGGCCAGATGCTGGGCCTGGGTGATCGGCAACTGCGCATCACCGCCACCATCGTGCGCGAGCCAGACCGTGGTGCCGGCTTCATGAGCTTTGCGCCCCGCGTGATGCTCAATGCTGCAGACCTGCCGTCCACCGGCTTGGTGCAACCGGCCAGCCGCGTGACCTGGCGCATGGCCGTGGCCGGGCCGACTCCTGAGACCGACCGCTTTGTGCAATGGGCCAAGATCGAGATCGACGCCCGCCCTGTGCGCGGCGTGCAGATCGAGTCCCTCGACACCGGCCGCCCCGAAATGCGCCAGACCCTGGATCGGGCCGCCCAGTTCTTGAACCTGGTGGCCTTGCTGGCGGCCTTACTCTGCGCTGTGGCGGTGGCTTTGGCCTCGCGCAGTTTTGCCGAACGGCAGCTCGACGCCTGTGCTTTGCTGCGGGTGCTGGGGCAAAGCCAGCGCACACTCACATTGAGCTATGGCTTGGAATTCTTGGGCGCAGGCCTGCTCGCCAGTGCGCTGGGCGTGCTGATCGGCTACGGCGTGCACCTGGGCTTTGTGCAGCTCTTGGCCGGTCTGGTTGAAACCCAATTGCCCGCCGCCACCGCATGGCCCGCGCTCATGGGCATGGGCATGGGGCTGACCTTGCTGGTCGCCTTTGGCCTGCCGCCTGTGCTGCAACTGGCCAAGGTGCCGCCGCTGCGCGTCATCCGGCGTGACCTCGGCGGGCTGCAAACCCATTCGGTGCTGGTGCTGGCCATGGGCCTGCTGGGTTTTGCCCTCACGCTGCTCATGGTCAGCCGCAGCCTGACTTTGGGCCTCATCACCGTGGGCGGCTTTGCCGTGGCCTTGATGGTGTTCGCGGGTTTGGCCGCCTTGGCCTTGTGGCTCTTGCGCCGCACCGTGCCTGGCGAACAGGCACCGCGCTGGTTGCGCTTGGCCACCCGGCAGGTGGCGGCGCGGCCAGTGTTTGCGGTGGTGCAGGTCAGTGCCTTGTCGGTCGGTTTGCTGGCGCTGGCCTTGCTGGTGCTCTTGCGCACCGACCTGGTCGCCAGCTGGCGGCAGGCTACACCGGCCAACGCGCCTGACCGCTTTGTCATCAATGTGCAGCCCGAACAAGCCAGCGATTTCCTGGCCAGCCTCCAGCGTGCCGGTGTGCCATCGCCTGACTGGTTTCCCATGATCCGTGGCCGACTGGTGGCCATCAATGGACGTGAAGTCGGCCCGAACGACTTTGTGGCCGAGCGCGCCAAACGCCTGATTGACCGCGAGATCAACCTCTCGCACAGTGCCGACTTGCCCACGCACAACCCGCTGACGGCGGGCCGCTGGGTCAGCGGCGAAGCCGATGGTCTGAGCGTTGAGCAAGGCATTGCCGAAACCCTTGGCCTCAAGCTGGGCGATACCCTGCGCTTTGACATCGCCGGTCAAGCGCGTGAGGCGCGCATCACCTCGCTGCGCAAGGTGGACTGGGCCTCCATGCGGGCCAACTTCTTCATGCTGTTTCCTGTGGCGCAAATGCCCGACTTGCCCATGACCTACATGGCCGCGTTTCGCTCACCAGAGCGCAGCGCAGGCTTTGACAACGCGCTGGTCAAGCAGTTCCCCAACATCACCAGCGTGGACATGCGCAGCACGCTGGCACAAGTGCAGCGCGTGATGGACCAGGTCATCCGTGCGGTGGAGTATTTGTTTGGCTTCACCCTGGCTGCTGGCGTGATGGTGCTGCTGGCTGCCGTCGGCGCCAGCCGCCAAGCGCGTGAACGCGAATACGCCATCATGCGCGCCTTGGGCGCCAGCCGCCACTTGCTGGCCCAAGTGCAGCGCACCGAACTTCTGGGTCTGGGTTGGCTGGCGGGTTTCATGGCCAGCGCCATGGCCTTGGTGGTGGGCTGGGCCTTGGCCCGCTTCGCGTTTGAATTCGCCTGGGCGCCACCGCTGTGGGCCCCGTTGGCGGGCGGTGCGCTGGGCGCAGGGCTGGCCTGGGCCGCAGGCAGCCTGAGTTTGTCCGGCGTGCTGCGCCAACCGGTGATGCAGACTTTGCGGCAATCCAACGAGTGACGAACGGTCCGTCACAATAAGGCCTATGCACATCGAAGAAAAACCACCGTTTGACACGCCCTTTGAATGGATTGGCGGCGAGGACCGCGTACGAGACCTGGTGGACCGCTTTTATGACCTGATGGACCTGGAGCCGGACTACGCTGCACTGCGCGCCACGCACGGCAGCACCTTGCAAGACGCCCGCGACAAACTCTTTTGGTTTCTGTGCGGTTGGCTCGGTGGTCCGGACCATTACATCGAGCGCTTTGGCCACCCCCGCTTGCGCATGCGGCACATGCCGTTTTCGATCGGCATTCTTGAGCGCGACCAATGGCTGGCTTGCATGGATCAGGCGATGGGCGAGACCGAGCTTGATCCAGTGCTGCGTGAGCGTCTGAACAAAAGCTTTTTCCAGACCGCCGACTGGATGCGCAACCGTGGCGCTTGAGCGGCCGATGCACTGACTCGCCCCATCAGGACCCGTGGTGAAAATCAACTCCCTCCAAGACCTTAAGAAGGTCCAGAAACAACTGGCCGAGGCACACGAAAAAGCCCAGGCCGAAGCTGCTGCCCGCGCCGCCGCAGCGCGCCTGCGTGAAGCAGAAAACAACCTCTTTGCGCGTGCCGTGGGCGTGGTCCAGCGCATGCCCGACACCGTGCGTGCACCGGCCCCCAAATCGAATGTGGCGCCCGTCGCCAAGCAACGTCAAAAAGACGAAGAGGCCGTGCTGCGTGATGCCCTGAGCGACGAGTTCGACGTCAGTACCTTGCTTGACACCGACGAAGCGCTCAGCTTTCGCCGCCCTGGCATTGGGCGTGATGTGACGCACAAACTGCGCAAGGGCGATTGGGCCATTCAAGGCGAAGTCGATCTGCACGGTCTGCGCAGCGAAGAAGCCCGCGTGGTGCTGGCCGAATTCATCCGCAATGCCCACCGCCAAGGCCTGCGCTGCCTGCGCGTGGTGCACGGCAAAGGCCTGGGCTCGCCTGGCAAGACGCCGGTGCTCAAGTCCAAGGTGCACAGTTGGCTGGTCCAGAAAAACCAGGTCATGGCCTTCGTGCAGGCCAAACCCGCCGAGGGTGGGGCAGGGGCCTTGGTCGTGCTGCTCAAGCCCGCAGGTTGAGCTTCCTGATCGCATTCAGAGGTTTTCATGTCTGCTTATTTGATCGGTGACATCCAGGGTTGCGACGCCCCGCTTGAGCGTTTGCTGCGGCAAATCGATTTTTCACCCAGCCGCGACCAGCTTTATGTGCTGGGCGACTTGGTCAATCGCGGGCCTGACTCGGCAGCGGTGCTGCGCCGCCTGATGGCCATGGGCGCATCGGTGCAATGCGTGCTGGGCAACCACGACCTGCACTTGCTGGCCGTGGCCGCAGGTGCCAGCACCAGCAAGCGCCTGGACACTTTGGATGACTTGTTGCAAGCGCCAGATCGCCAAGCCATGCTCGATTGGTTGCGTCACCAGCGCATGGCCATTTTTGCGCAGGGCATCTTGATGGTGCATGCTGGTGTCTTGCCCGCATGGACGCCAGACAAAACCCTGGCCCTGGCCGCTGAAGTCGAAGCGGTATTGCGCAGTGATGATCTGACGGCATTTCTGCACCAGATGTACGGCAACCAGCCCGAAGCGTGGCGCGATGACCTGCAAGGCACAGACCGCTTGCGCGTGATCGTCAATGCCCTGACGCGCTTGCGCTTTTGTTCAGCAGACGGCGTGATGGAATTCAAAGCCAAAGAGGGTGCACATGCTGCGCCCGAAGGCTTCATGCCCTGGTTCGATGTGCCAGGCAGACAAACGGCCCACGTCCCCGTCGCCTTTGGGCATTGGTCTACTCTGGGCTGGTTGGCTCGCCCGGATGTGCTGGCGCTGGACACCGGCTGCGTCTGGGGTGGTTGCTTGAGTGCATTGAAGCTTGCTTCGACTGGCGCGCATGAACTGGTGCAAGTCAAGTGCGCCCAAGCGCAAAGTCCTGCCTGATCCTCTGCTGAGGGAGGCGATCCAGCAGAGGCTGTCACACATCCTTGGCACAATGAGGTCATGGACTTTTTGTTGATTGTTTTCCTCACCCTGCTCAACGGCGTGTTTGCCATGTCGGAGCTGGCGCTGGCTGCCAGCCGTAAAGCGCGTTTGGCCGTCATGGACGAGGCTGGGGACAAAGGCGCTCATGCCGCGCTCCGATTGCTGGAAGAGCCCACGCAGTTTTTGTCCACCGTGCAAGTGGGCATCACCTCGATTGGTGTGCTCAACGGCATCGTGGGCGAGGCCGCCTTCAGTGGAGGCCTGGCTCAATGGCTGGTGCAATGGGGCCTGAGTGCGCCAGTGTCCAGCATCAGTGCCACCGCCATTGTGGTCACGATCATCACCTTCACCACCATCATTTTTGGTGAGCTGGTGCCCAAGCGCATCGGCCAGCTTTACCCCGAGGCCGTGGCCCGTGTCGTGGCACGCCCCATGGCATGGCTGGCCAAAGTGGCGGGGCCCTTTGTCAAGCTGCTGTCGCTGTCCACCCAAGGCATGCTCAAGCTCATGCGCATTGACAGCAAGGGGAGTCAGGAAGTCACGGAAGAAGAAATCACCGCCAGCCTGGCCGAGGGCGTCAGCGCTGGCCTGATCGAGGAGCACGAACACCAGATGGTGCGCAATGTGTTCCACCTGGACGACAGGCCCTTGACCTCGATGATGACGCCGCGTGGCGACATTCAGTGGATCGAAGCCAGCCTGACCCCGCAACAAGCCATGGAACGCATCAACCAGATGCGGGTGGAAGGCAATCACTCCTGGTACCCCGTTTGCCGAGAAAATCTGGGCCATGTGCAAGGCGTGATCAGCGTGTCGCAACTGTTGTCCTTGTCGGCCGATGATGAGCACACGCTGGAGCACTACGCCCAGACTGCCCACTTTGTGCCCGAGACCCTGACGGGCATGGAATTGCTCGAACAAATGCGCGACCAACCCAGCCGGATGATGTTTGTGGTTGACGAATATGGCGAAGTGCAGGGCTTGCTGACCCCGCTGGACTTGCTCGAAGCCATCACTGGCGAACTCAAACCCGAGACACAAACCGAAGCCTGGGCGACTCAGCGCGCTGATGGCAGCTGGCTGCTGGACGGCCTGATGCCGGTGAATGAACTCAAGTCACGCCTGGAGATCAGGGATTTGCCAGCCGAAGACAAAGGCCGTTACAACACCTTGGCTGGCTTGTTGTTGTATGCGTTGGGACAATTGCCCGTGGTGGGGCAATGCACAGTGTTGGGCGAATGGACTTTTGAGATTGTGGATCTGGACGGGCGGCGCATTGACAAGATTTTGGCCACGCGCGCGCATTAAATCTGGTCCGTCGAATGGATTTTCAGAAGGTCTTGTATAGACACACCAATCATTGATTATCAAAAAAATAAAAAAGATAACCTCATGATTGCTCCATGGGTAATGTTTTGAGATATTTTGAATTTTGATTCGATAAATTTTTATTAATCGGTTATATTCATGTATCCGTATATTTTATTCAGGAGCAGACATGGCCCAAACTTACAAAGAATTATTGCAACAACGCGAAGCACTGGAGCAAGCCATTGCAGCAGCTCGTCAGCGCGAAATTTCCGATGCGGTTGCCAAAGTCCGCGAACTCGTGGCTGAATTCGGCCTGACTGCTCAAGATGTCTTCCCGGGCCGTGGTGCCAAAGCTGCAGGCAAGTCGGTCGGTAAAGTCGCTGCCAAATACCGCGATCCGGCAACCGGTCAAACCTGGACCGGCCGAGGCAAAGCGCCTAAATGGATTGACGGGAAAGACCGTAATCAATTTGTGATTGCCTGAACAGCAAGCGATTGAGTCGCGCATGGGTGGAAACACCATGAAGCCCGAAGCCCCGCCTTGGCGGGGTTTTTTGTTTCAATTGCATTTCCGAGCAAATCAAACACCCACGTTAAAATGATGATTTGTTTATTGAGCTGTTCTGACCGTCTCGCACCATCATGACCCTTGCGCATTCCGATCATCTTGCGAGCACAGAAACTCCGACACCGATCCGTTGGTTCCTGGCCTATACCAAGCCCCGGCAAGAACAAATTGCACTGACCAATTTGGAGCAACAGGCTTTTGAAGCTTATTTGCCGCTGTATAAAAAGTTCAAAAAAACCGAACAGGGCCCGGTCGCGCAGTTTGAGCCCATGTTTCCGCGCTATATCCTGTTTCGTCCCCGCAAATCCGAGCAAAGCATCTCGGTCGTGCGCAGCACCAAAGGCATCGCTACCATCGTGCGTTTCGGCTTCGAGCCCGCTTTGCTGAATGATGAGCTGGTGCAGCGTATCCGCCTGCTTGAAGAAGACCGCAACCACGCCACGCTGCAAGAGCTGAGCAATCTCAAAGCCGGTCAGACCGTGCGCCTCAAACACACGGCTTTGGGCAACATTCAAGGCATGATTCAGAACGTCTCCAGCAAACGGGTTGCCGTGCTGCTCGAGATTTTGGGTCGTCCCACGGTGGTGCAGGTGGAACACCACCAAGTTGAATTGGCAGACACTTGACGGGATGGTCATGAATGCCATCGTCAGGCAAAGCCACTAAAATCTGTAATCGCTCCGAACCCAACGCATTCCATTGTCTTCGTCCAATCCCAACAATCCTTTGCCGCAACACATTGCCATCATCATGGATGGCAATCGGCGTTGGGCCAAGAAACGCTTCATGCCTGCGGCTCTGGGTCATGCGGCAGGCGCCAAGCGTGTGCGAGACATCGTTAAGACCTGTGCTGAAATGGGCATTGCCCACCTGAGCCTGTTTGCCTTCAGCACTGAAAACTGGAAACGCCCTGAAGAAGAGGTTTCCAGCTTGATGAATCTGTTCATGACCTACTTGCAAAAAGAGGTCGACAGCATGAACGAAAACGGTGTGTGTCTCAAGGTGGTGGGTGACACATCACGCTTTTCACAAGCTCTGCAAGAGCTCATTGCGCGTTCGCAAGCCCTTACAGCAAGCAACAAGGCCATCACCCTCACGGTGTGTGCCAACTATGGTGGCCGCTGGGACATGATCCAGGCCGCGCAAGCCTGGCAACAAGCCAACCCTTCTCAAAGCTTTCAGGACCTGAGCGAAGAAGCGCTGGCCGAGCATCTGAGCACCGCCTATGCCCCCGAGGTGGACTTGCTGATTCGCACCGGAGGCGAATCACGCATCAGCAATTTCATGCTCTGGCAAGCGGCCTATGCTGAGCTGTACTACACCGATGACCTTTGGCCCGACTTCACGTCCAAACGCTTGGCCAAAGCCATCGACTGGTTTCGGCACCGTGACCGCCGTTTCGGCTCGTCTGCGCCAGTTTGAAACAGCCCGGCGCTTGGCGCTCCGGGCGCTGTGTTGATCACACCACCTTGATCTTGCCCGCCGCGTCCCGCGCACGTTGCAGCGCGTTGGGGCCTTTGGCCAGAGCCACCGCCATGCGGCGGTAGGGGCGGGTGGTGGGTTTGCCAAAGAGGCGCACGTCCACACCGGGCTCGCTCAAAGCGGCCTCGACGCCGGTGAACTTGGGGTCTTTGCCTTCTTTGTCGGCCAGCACCACGGCGCTGGCGCCTTCGACGCATTCGATCACGGGAATCGGCAGGCCCAGCACAGCGCGGGCGTGCAGGTCGAACTCGCTCAGGTTCTGGCTGATGAGGGTCACCATGCCGGTGTCGTGCGGGCGGGGGCTCAGCTAGCTGAAGATCACTTCGTCTTTCGTCACGAAAAACTCCACGCCAAACAGGCCCGCACCGCCCAGGTCGGTGGTGACTTTTTCGGCCATGTTTTGTGCGGCTTTGATTTGCTCTGGCTTCATGCCCTGGGGCTGCCAGCTGTATTGGTAGTCGCCGCGCTCTTGCACGTGGCCAATGGGTGGGCAAAACAGGGTTTGGCCATTGCGCTGGCGCACCGTGAGCAGGGTGATTTCAAACTCGAAGTGGATGAATTCTTCGGCGATGACTTTCTGGCGGTCGCCGCGCATGCCAGCGCAGGCGTAATCCCAGCTGGCCTGGATGTCGGCGGCGGTCCTGGCCACGCTTTGGCCTTTGCCGGACGAGCTCATGACCGGTTTGATGACGACTGGAAAACCGATTTCTTGGGCGCGGGCCATCAGCTCTTCAGCCGATTCGGCATAGCTGAATTTGGCGGTGCGCACGCCCAGGCCCACAGCCACATCGCGGATGCGGTCGCGGTTCATGGTCAGGTTGGCGGCGCGGGCGCTGGGGATGACTTCAAAGCCTTCTTTTTCCACGTCGAGCAGCACTTCGGTGCGGATGGCTTCGATTTCAGGGACGATCAAATCAGGCTGGTATTTGGCAATGGCGGCCCGCAGCGGGGCTTCGTCCAGCATGCTGAAGACGCAAAACTCGTCGGCCACTTGCATGGCGGGGGCACCGGCGTAGCTGTCGCAGGCGATCACGTGGCAGCCCAGGCGTTTGGCGCTGATGACGAATTCTTTGCCGAGTTCACCAGAACCCAAAAGCAGTATTTTTTTCATAAAAGTTAGGGGCGTAGATAAGGGGGAGCCTCTATTGTTGCCCAGTTGCCTGACGCCATGCCTGCACATGGGCTGATCTTGACTTGGATCATGTCTGGCAAGTGCACGGGCCGACACAATGGCCTCATGAATGCTGTTTGGACTTGGGTTCGCCAACATGGCGGTCAATTGATGTTGGGCTTGCTGGCCTTGCTGTTGGGCGCGGCCTTGTGGCGCTGGTGGATGGGTCCGCAGGTGCAGACCGAGGCCGTGCAGCGTCGCGATTTGCTGCAAACCGTGGTGGCCAGTGGCCGGGTGGAGACGCCACACCGGGTGGACATTGGCGCGCAGATCACCGGCACAGTGGCGCGTGTGCCCGTGGCAGAGGGGCAGGTCGTCAAGGCGGGCGATGTGTTGATTGAGTTGGGCAGCACCGAGTTGCAGTCTGCAAAGCGCCAAGCCGAGCTGGCCGTGGTGCAGGCACAAGGCAGGCTGCGCCAGTTGAACGATGTGCAGGGGCCGGTGGTGCAGCAGACGCTGCGCCAGGCACAGGCCAGCCTGGACACGGCGCGGGCCAGTTGGCAGCGCAATCTGGCGTTGTTTGAACAAGGCTTCATCGGGCAGGCCGCGCTGGACGAGTCGCGCAAAGCTTTGGCCTTGGCCGATGCGCAAGCGCTGGCGGCACAAAAACAGCGGGCATCGACCCAGGCAGGTGGCGCTGAACACAGCCTGGCCGTGGGTGCTGTGGCCGAGGCACAAGCCAACGCCGAAGTGGTCAGCGCCAAGGCCCGCTATGCGATTATTAAGGCGCCTGTGAGCGGCCAGCTGATTGGCCGCAGCGTGGAAGAGGGCGATGTGGTGCAAGCGGGCAAGGTTTTGATGACCTTGTCGCCCGAAGGGTCCACGCAACTGGTGGTGCAGATCGATGAAAAAAACCTGCGCCTGATCGCGCTGGGGCAGCAGGCGCTGGCCTCGGCCGATGCCTATCCGCAGCAAAAGTTCAAGGCTCAGGTGGCTTACATCAACCCGGGCATCAACGCGCAAACCGGCTCGGTGGAGGTCAAGCTGGATGTGCTGGAGCCTGTTCACACGCTGCGGCAAGACATGACCGTGTCGGTTGACATGGAAGTGGCGCGCAAGCCGCAAGCGCTGGCGTTGCAGGTGGGGCACGTCAATGACCTCAATGGTCCATCGCCCTGGGTGTGGCTACGCGATGCGGGCCATGCGGTGCGCCGCCCGGTGCGGCTGGGTTTGCGCGGTGGTGCATGGGTGGAGGTGTTGGACGGTTTGCGTGAGGGCGACACCGTGATCGCTTTGCCTAACGGCTTGCCCAATGCGCTGCGCGAAGGCCAGCGTGTGCGCGCCCAACCTTGATGGGCCGCAGCATGTTCAAGCCTTGGGTGCCGTTTGAATGGATTGTGGCGATCCGTTTCTTACGTGAAGGCCGCATGCAGACGGTGTTCATTTTGGTGGGGGTCGCCATTGGGGTGGGTGTGATCGTGTTCATGTCGGCGCTGCTGGCGGGCTTGCAAGGCAACTTCATTGTGCGGGTTTTGTCGGCGCAGGCGCACATCCAGCTTTTGCCGCCCAAAGAGATCACACGCAGCTTGCATCCGGTCAGCCCTGGCGAGGTGGCTGTGGCCATCGTGCAGCCGCCTTTGCAAAGGCTCAAATCGATTGACCAGTGGCAAGCGCTGGTGAGCGATATCCGCAACATGTCCGATGTCGTGGTGGTCTCGCCCGTGGTGGGGGGATCGGCTTTGGCAGTGCGGGGCAGTTCGAGCCGTGCCATCAGCCTCACGGGGGTGGATGCTGAGGAATATTTTCAGATCGTCAAACTGCCCGAAAAAATCGTGCGGGGAACGCCGCGCTTGACAGGGCAAGACATTCTGATTGGCACCGATTTGGCCAGTGAATTGGGCGTGGATGTGGGTGACAAATTGCGCGTGGCCAATGCCGCAGGCGTGGCCAACACCTTGACCATCACCGGGGTGTTTGACCTGGGCAACAAGAGCGCCAATCAGCGCAGCACCTTTGTGGCGCTGCGCACAGCACAAAGTCTGCTGGGCTTGCTGGGCGGCGTCACCAGCATCGAGGTCACGGTGCGCGATGTGTACGCGGCCGAAGTCATCGCGCAGCGCATTCAGGCAGCGACCGGCGTGGAGGCCGACAGCTGGATCAAGACCGGTGCACAGTTTTTTGCCGCTGTGAGTGCGCAGACCACGGCCAACACGGCGATCCGGTTCTTTGTGGGTTTGTCGGTGGCCTTTGGCATTGCCAGTGTGCTGGTGGTGTCGGTGGTGCAGAAGTCACGCGAGATCGGCATCATGCGGGCGATGGGCATTTCGCGCGGGCAGGTGCTGCGCGTGTTTTTGTTGCAAGGCGGCTTGCTGGGCTGGGGCGGTGCGGTGCTGGGTTGCATGGTAGGTGCGCTGGGTTTGGTGCTGTGGCAGCACTTGGCCTTGAATGCCGATGGCACGCCGCTGTTTCCGCTGGTGCTGGATCCGATGCTGTTTGCCATGGCCCTTGGCTTGGCGACGGTGACGGGCCTGGCAGCGGCCTATGCACCGGCTTTGCGGGCGGCACGCCTGGACCCGGTGGAGGCGATCCATGGCTGATGCACAGCAAGATGTGGTGGTGTGCCTGAAAGGCGTGCGCAAGGCGTTCAACGTGGGCACCGGCATCGAGACCGAGGTGCTGCACGGCATTGACCTGACGCTGCGCCGGGGCGACTTTTGCGCGGTGATGGGGCCATCTGGATCGGGCAAGAGCACCTTGCTCAACATCATTGGTTTGCTGGACCGGCCCACATCGGGCTTGCTGCAGATGGCGGGTGAGGAAACCACCTTGCTGGCCGATCAGGCCCTGACGCGCTTGCGTGGGCACCACATTGGTTTTGTGTTCCAGTACCACCACCTGATCTCGGCCTTCACCGCTTTGGAAAACGTGATGCTGCCCATGCTGGGCGCTGCGGGCTTTCCAAGCCGCGAGATGCACGAGCGTGCCGAAGCCCTGCTGGAGAGCGTGGGCCTGACGCCCTGGAAAAACAACATGGCCAACAACATGAGCGGCGGGCAGCAGCAGCGCGTGGCTTTGGCGCGGGCTTTGGCCATGAACCCGGCCTTGTTGCTGGCCGATGAGCCCACCGGCAACCTGGACACCAAGAGCGCCGATGCGGTGTTTGCGCTGCTGCGGCGCATTAATCAGGAGCAGGGCACCACGGTGTTGTTGGTGACGCACAACCCGGAGCTGGGTGAGCGCTGCGACAAGACCATCCAGGTGGTGGATGGTCTGATCCAGACTTAGGCTTTTGCGGCTTCGGCAGCAATGCTTTGCAGTTGCGCAGCCGTCAGGCGGTTGCCGTGCTGGCTGACCACGGCAGCGGCTGCGCGGTTGGCCAGGGCGGCGGCTTGCGCCGGGCTTTGGCTGTGGGTGATGCCGTACAGGAAGGCGCCTGCAAACATGTCGCCAGCACCGTTGGTGTCCACGGCCTTGGTGGGCACCGCAGGCACTTCGATGCGGCTGCCACCTTGAACCACGATGCAACCTTTGGGGCCACGCGTCAGGCATATGGTGGTGGCCAGCTGTGACAGCTGGCCGATGATGGCGTCCAGGTCGGTCGTGCCGCACCAGGTCTGTGCTTCTTCTTCGTTGGCAAACAGGTAGTCCAGACCCTTGCCGATCATGGCTTCCAGACCAGCGCGGCAGAAGTTGATCATGCTCACATCGCTCAGGGTCAACGCGGTTTGCACCTTGTGCTCGGTGGCGATCTGGCGGCCTTTGACAGCGGCTTCCAGGCCCGTGGGCGAGGCGGCCAGGTAGCCTTCCATGTAATAGATTTTGGACTTGGCAATGTCGTGTGGGTGCAAGGCGCTGGCGTCCAGCTGCGATGTGGCGCCCAAAAATGTGCACATGCTGCGCTCGGCATCGGGCGTGACCAGCACCATGCAGCTGCCGGTCTGGCCTTCTGGCGCGGCGGTGTGGCTCAGGTTAGTGGCCACGCCGTTGGCTTGCAGGTCCTGGCTGTAAAAGGCACCCAGTTCATCGTCTGCCACGCGGCACGAGTAAAACGCTTGGCCCCCCAGCTGGGCCAGCGCCACCACCGTGTTGCCTGCCGAGCCACCGCCTGTGCGGCGAGCGTGCAAACCTTGCACATGGCCGAGCAGTTCGGCGCGTTGTCCGGTGTCGATCAAGGTCATGTGGCGCTTGCTCACACCCATGGTCTGCAGCAAAGCGTCAGAGACTTCGTATTCGGTATCGACCAGGGCGTTGCCGATGGCGTAGAGGTGGTAGTGGGACATGGCCGGAAAATGAGTGCAAAAGCAGCGAGTTTACCGGTGCAACCTGAATGCATGGGGTTTGAAAGCGCTGTGCTGAAGCCGGCATCTGTCTGTGCAGAAGCCGCAGACTGGCGAAGACACCATATCTCCGTAGGTCGGAGCTTCAGCTCCGACGTTTGCGCGCTGAGTTTCAGGCCCCATGTCGGGGCTGAAGCCGCCGACCTACAAATGCTCCTGGTTTCTGCCGACATGGGTTCGCCCCAGCTCAGATCAAACCCTGTTCTGCCATGGACAAGGCTTGCCCCTGCCCGACGATGATGTGGTCCAGCACCCGCACATCGACCAGGGCCAGAGAGGCTTTGAGGTTTTGCGTCAGGGCCTCGTCGGCCCGGCTGGGTTGTACCGAGCCGCTCGGGTGGTTGTGCGAGAGCACCACGGCGGCAGCCTGGTGGTGAAGGGCGCGCAGGACGACTTCTCGGGGGTAGACGCTGGTCTGGCTGAGCGTGCCGCGAAAAAGCTCCTCCATCGCCAGCAGCCGGTTCTGGCTGTCCAGAAACAGCACCGCAAAGACCTCGTGGTTTTTGTGAGCCAGTTGCAACTGCAGATATTGCTTGACCGCATCGGGCGTGTGAAAGGCTTCGCGCTCTTGCAGGCGCTGAAGCATGGCGCGGCGGGCGATTTCAAACACAGCCAGCAACTCGGCTTGTTTGGCCGGCCCCAGGCCTTTGATCTGCTTGAGCGATCCGGGTGTGGCCTGCAGTAAACCCGCGATGCCACCCGATGCCAGCAGCTCTTGCGAGAGTTCAAACACGTTCTTGCCTGCCATGCCGGTGCGCAGCAAGATGGCCAGAAGTTCCACATCGCTCAGGGCCTGCGGGCCACGGGTCAGCAGTTTTTCGCGCGGCCGCGCACCTGGCGGCAAGTCCTTGATGCCCATTTGAAGCCCCTCCCTGGAGCAGCCTTGGGGCTCACAAGCCCCCATGAAGGGGACGGGTCAGCCTGGCTTTTTACAATAGTGGCTTCTTTATGCCCGTTTGCC
>JACCDU010090989.1_pt1 | contig 32002 bp, 24 predicted proteins | sample 7446081 | NCBI WGS metagenome assembly JACCDU01 (sample SAMN15323447, study PRJNA562643) | freshwater metagenome | isolation source: river surface water | place: USA:Blue River Watershed | collected 2017-08-17
ATGGCGCTGAGCTTAGATTGGCTTGATTCACGTTGGAGCGGCGTATGGCCCTACATCGCGCCACTGGTACTGTGGCAAGGCAGCGCTTGCTTGTCTGCTGCATTTAGCCACCGACCTTTTCAAACGCTATCAGCCAACTCGTACTCGTGGGCCTGCATGGCCCTGGGTGTGTTGCAAGCTGGGGTGTTGTTAGCACCGATGGGCTTGGTGCAGCCCATCGGTGCTGCGCAGCACATGGCTGCGTTTGCGTTGGTTAGCAGTTTGGGGCTCTTGGGTTTGACCGTGTGGATGTCTCGATTGCGTTAAGCATCAAACCCGCCAGACACATCCATAGACTGCACAACACAATTCGGCCAGAGTTGTGGCTAAGGAAGGTTTGCGTCAATCCGAAGTCCATAAACATCATGGGTATCACCATCCCAGCCATTGCCAAGGCCCGTACATCTGGCCGGCTGTCGTGCAAATAGGGTTTAAAGAACAGCAGCATAGGCACAAGAAACATGGCCAAGTACAACGCTAAGCCAACCATGCCCCGTTTGAATGCCACGTTCAAATACTCATTGTGTAAATGAGTAAACACTTCTGCAAAGCTAGCCAATTGGCCATCATCAATTGCTTTGTCTCTTGCAACCAACCATCCTCTGTCACCAGATCCAAATACCGGTGCATTTTTTAAACCGTTTACTCCAACAGCCCAAAGCGCAAGTCGTATACCAACGGAATTATTCTGCTCACCCGTTTCTATAAATTCATGAAGTTGCTGCACACCATCAGCAACCCTCGTCTGCACTACGCCATTCGGCTGCAAAGAAGGCACGGCTAAAACCACGAACAAAGAAAAAGCAGCCGCACCACGCTCAATTGAAGTCCAGCCCTTGGTTGCGTTAGCGAAAATCCAAATAAAAATTAGCACTACCGCCAGCCAGCCACCTCGCGTTTGACTCCAAACTGAAGCCGTCAAGCCAGAGGCGAACCCAAGCAACAGCAGGGCATTAAGTCGGCTCCACTCACACAACACCATACTGCGTACCAAGCACAACACTCCAAAAAGCAAAGCTATGTTTCCAAACTGGATAGGATTTGTATGTCCACCAGCACGCACCCCTTGTACGATGGATTGATAGCCAGAAAATACAGCCGCACCAACCGCACCAATGGCAAGACCAGCCCAAAACCAATTGGCACGGGGCTTATATTTTCGAATACCCCATACGCCAAATACCACCAACACAAAAGGCAAATAGTTACCAAACTCTCGCGCAGCCCACTTCTCATGCAAAGCAAGTGCGCAATGGCCAACGGCATACGCTATGAGTGGCAGAAAGAAATACCGCGCCTCACTAGGCAATAAAGTCGAACGCACGCTCAGCCAACCGCCTAGGCTTAATAAGCAAAGTACATAAAAACCAAGCGAGTAACCACTAGGCACGATCAATGCGATGCCACCAACCAAGAGCAGACACGATGTCACCAACCTTGTCATGATGCTATTTGCCATTCAGCACCTCTTTGAGGTTGTATGCCTTTTCGTCCTTGGCGACTAACAATGGTGGCGCACTTAACAGATGCAAAGGCCAGTCAATACCTATGACGGGGTCATTCCACAACAAGGTACGCTCATACTCGGGATGATAGAAATCCGTTGTTTTATACAAAAACTCTGCGCACGCACTCGTCACCAAAAAACCATGTGCCAAACCCGCAGGTATCCAAAGTTGTTTTTTGTTTTCAGCCGAGAGCTCCAGTCCAAACCATTGACCAAACGTGGGCGAGCCTTTGCGAATGTCCACCGCCACGTCAAACACCGCACCTTGCGTTACACGCACCAGTTTGCCCTGCGCGTGTTGTGTCTGATAGTGCAAACCACGCAGCACGCCTTTGGCTGACTTGCTGTGGTTGTCTTGCACAAAGGTTTCATTCAACCCCGTTGCTTGGTTGAAGTCGCGCTGGTTGAAGCTTTCAAAGAAGAAGCCGCGAGCATCGCCAAACACTTGGGGTTCTAAAACTAAAACGCCCACGAGGGGCGTTTGTGTTACTTGATAGGGCATGGCCTTACTTTAACAAACCCAATAGGTACCGACCGTAGTCATTTTTAGCTAAAGGCGCTGCCAGCTTTTGCAAAGTGGCGGCATCAATCCACCCTTGGCCATAGGCAATTTCTTCAGGGCACGCCACCATCAAACCTTGGCGCTTTTGCAAGGTGGCAATAAACCCTGCTGCCGCATGCAAGCTGTCGTGCGTGCCAGTGTCTAGCCACGCATAGCCACGGCCCATGATTTCTACGTTCAACTGGCCCAGATCTAAATAGCGTTTATTGACGTCGGTAATTTCTAATTCACCGCGGTGTGATGGTTTCACGGCGGCAGCAATGTCGCACACCTGCTCGTCGTAGAAATATAAGCCTGTGACGGCATAGTTGCTTTTAGGGTTGGTTGGCTTTTCTTCGATACTCAAGGCACTGAACTGGCCATCAAATTCCACCACGCCATAGCGCTCAGGGTCATGCACATGGTAGGCAAACACACTTGCGCCACTGGTGCGCGCATCAGCGCTGTGTAGCTGCTTGACCAAGTCATGACCGTAGAAGATGTTGTCGCCCAACACCAAAGCGCTTGGGTGGTCTGCCACAAAGACTTTGCCAATGATGAAGGCCTGCGCCAAACCATCGGGGCTAGGCTGCACCGCGTATTCAATGTGCATGCCCCACTGGCTGCCGTCGCCTAATAGCTCGGCAAACCGTGGCGTGTCTTGCGAGGTGGATATGACTAACACCTCGCGTATGCCGCTCAGCATCAGCGTGGTGAGCGGGTAGTAAATCATGGGCTTGTCATACACAGGCATCAGCTGTTTGCTGACCGCTTGTGTGACGGGGTACAAGCGGGTGCCAGAGCCGCCCGCGAGGATGATGCCTTTGCGTTGTTTGGTCATGTCTGTTCTTCTTGTTTAGAGTATTTCGGTCAACATGCGGTCTACGCCCTGCTGCCATGGCGGCAGTACCAGCCCAAACGCCTGCTGAAGCTTAGCCGTGCACAGGCGCGAGTTCAGTGGACGAACTGCTGGCGTAGGGAAAGCGCTGGTAGGCACAGGGGCAATGTCAGCCACTTTCCAACCAAGTTCGGGCTTCATGAATTTTGCCTTCTCAATCACATGGCTAGCGTAGCCATGCCAAGTGGTTTCACCTGAAGCCACGAGGTGATACACCCCGCTGAATGAAATGTTTTGCGTGTTCAGCACGCGACGCATGGCGTGTGCTGTGACGTCTGCAATCAGGTCTGCGCCTGTGGGTGTGCCATGTTGGTCGTTGATCACAGTGAGCTTTGCACGCTCTTGCGCCAAGCGCAGCATGGTTTTGGCAAAGTTGCCACCGCGTGCGGCATATACCCAGCTGGTACGGAAAATCAAATACTTGCAGCCACTGGCCACAATCGCTTTTTCACCATCCAACTTGGTTCGGCCATACACACTTAGCGGACCAGTGCCCTCGCCCTCTTGCCTAGGGTGCGTGCCACTGCCGTCAAACACATAGTCGGTTGAGTAATGCACCAGCCATGCGCCCACTTGTGCCGCAGCTATAGCCAAGGCAGCTGGTGCATCAGTATTTATAAGCTTTGCAAGCTCAGGCTCTGACTCGGCTTTGTCTACTGCTGTGTAAGCGGCAGCATTGACGATGAAGTCTGGCTTATACGCCAACACAGTTTGTGCCAATTGCTCAGGCTTAGATAAATCACCGCAATGGTGAGGGCTGTGTCGGTCCAGTGCCAGCACCCCCCCCAAGTGGGCCAAGCTGCGCTGCAGCTCCCAACCCACTTGTCCACTTTTTCCAAGCAATAAGATTCTCATACTCGGCTAATTAATCTGAGCCAAACAAATCACGCGTATATACCTTGTCGGCCACATCGGCCAACTCATCGGTTTGACGGTTGGCCACAACCAAATCGGCACGTTGTTTGAAGGCAGCTAAGTCATTCAGCACCGGTGAATTAAAGAAGTGCGCTTCGTCCAACACGGGCTCATACACAATTACCTCGATACCCTTGGCCTTCAGTCGCTTCATGACGCCTTGCACGCTACTGGCCCGATAGTTGTCGCTGCCTGCCTTCATCACCAAACGGTAAATACCCACCACTTTGGGCTTGCGCTTCATGATGTCAAACGCCACAAAGTCTTTGCGTGTGCTGTTGGCATCGACAATAGCACGCATCAAATTTTGCGGAATATCGGCATAGTTAGCCAGCATTTGCTTCGTGTCTTTAGGTAAGCAGTAGCCACCGTAGCCAAAACTTGGGTTGTTGTAATGGCTGCCAATGCGTGGGTCCAAGCACACCCCATTGATGATTTGGCGCGTATCCAGCCCCAATGACGACGCATAGCTGTCTAACTCGTTGAAATACGCCACACGCATGGCTAAGTAGGTGTTGGCAAACAACTTGATCGCCTCGGCCTCGGTGCTGTTGGTTAGCTGCACGGGCATGTCTTTTTTGATCGCGCCCTCGACCAACAGGTTAGCAAAAGCTTGGCCCTTGTCAGAACGGTCCCCCACCACAATGCGGCTGGGGTGCAAGTTGTCGTAAAGAGCACGGCCTTCGCGCAAAAATTCAGGCGAAAAAATCACGTTATGCGTCATGAACTTCAAACGCATACGCTCGGTAAACCCAACAGGAATGGTCGATTTGATCACCATCGTTGCCTGTGGATTGATGGCCAACACATCGGCAATGACCGACTCCACCGTCTTGGTGTTGAAGTAGTTGGTCTCGGGGTCGTAATCGGTAGGCGTGGCAATGATCACAAAGCTCGCCCCCTTGTAGGCCTCTTCTTTGTTGAGCGTGGCTTTGAAGTTCAACGGCTTGTTGCGCAGATAGTCTTCCATCTCTGCGTCTTCAATGGGCAGCTCTTTGCGGTTAATCTGGTCTACCTTGGCAGCCACCACATCGAGCGCCACCACCTCGTGGTGCTGTGCCAGCAAAATGCCGTTGGACAAACCTACATAACCTGTGCCTGCGATTGCAATCTTCATCAAATATTCCCCGCGTATTGTTGCCCCACCCATTGACGATACGCACCACTGGTCACACCCTCTACCCACGCTTGGTTAGCCAAATACCACTGCACGGTTTTGCGAATACCCGTCTCAAATGTTTCTTGAGGCTTCCAGTCAAGGTCGCGTTCGATTTTGCGGGCATCAATGGCATAGCGGCGGTCGTGACCGGGGCGGTCTTTGACGTAGGTAATTTGCTCGGCGTAGCGCTTGCCATCTGCGCGGGGATGCAGCTCATCCAGAACGGCGCACAGGGTGTTCACCACTTCAAGGTTTGGTTTTTCGTTCCAGCCACCGATGTTGTAGGTCTCGCCCACTTTGCCAGTTTCTAGTACGCGGGCAATGGCGCGGCAGTGGTCTTCTACATACAGCCAATCACGCACTTGTTGGCCGTCGCCATAAATTGGCAATGGCTTGCCAGCCAAAGCGTTGAGCAGCACCAAGGGAATGAGCTTTTCTGGAAAGTGATACGGCCCATAGTTGTTGCTGCAATTGGTCGTCAGCACTGGCAATCCATAGGTGTGATGCCACGCACGCACCAAGTGGTCGCTGGCAGCCTTGCTGGCTGAGTACGGGCTATTTGGCTCGTAGTTTTTGGTTTCGGCAAACGGTGGGTCGGTGGGTGACAGCGTGCCATACACCTCGTCGGTAGACACATGCAAAAAGCGAAAAGCATCTTTGTCTGCCGCAGGCAAGTCTTGCCAATAAGCGCGCACGCTTTCTAACAAATTGAACGTGCCCACCACATTGGTTTCAATAAAGTCACCAGGCCCGTGGATGGAACGGTCTACATGGCTTTCTGCCGCGAAATTCAGAACGGCACGGGGCTTGTGCTCTGCTAGCAATTTAGAAACCAATGCACGGTCGCCAATGTCGCCCTTCACAAAGATATGGCGCAGATCCCCCTTGAGAGCATCCAGATTAGACAAGTTACCAGCGTAGGTGAGTTTGTCTAAATTCACCACGGCTTCGTCTGACGACGACAACCAAGTGTGGACGAAATTGCTGCCGATGAAACCAGCGCAACCGGTTACAAAAACTGTCATGTTTGTCTCGCTTGCTCTATGTAGATCCAGTCCACAACATCACCATTCGCTTGGTACCCATTCACCAACTGTTGCAACAATTGACGAATCATTGGAACGTCATTTGTACGCATCGCCTTGTGCAACTCGTCAAGTACGACTTTAAGTTCAGCCCATGGCAAAAATTGCTCATGCGCTTTCATGATGCGCAGATGATGCGTACTTTCTGGATCATCACCAATCAATAACTCTTCATACAGTTTCTCTCCGGGCCTCAAACCCGTCACAGCAAGCTCAATGTCACCGTTTGGGTTCTGTACATCGCGCACAGTGAGTCCAGATAGCTCCACCATGCGATGCGCTAGATCGATGATCTTGACTGGCTCCCCCATATCAAGCACAAACACATCCCCCCCAGTACCCATAGCGCCAGCCTGAATAACCAACTGTGCGGCCTCAGGAATGGTCATGAAATAGCGAGTGATCTCTGTATGCGTCAGTGTGATGGGACCACCATTTTTAATCTGCTCACGAAACAGTGGGACTACCGAACCACTAGAGCCCAACACATTGCCAAAGCGAACCATTGAAAAGCAAGTTTGGGATTGCAGCTGGGCATGCGCTTGCAACACCATCTCGGCCAAACGTTTGGTTGCCCCCATGATATTGGTGGGGCGCACGGCCTTGTCGGTACTGATCAGCACAAAGTTACGCACACCATAGCGGGCCGCAGCTTCAGCGCACACCCAGGTGCCCCACACGTTATTGCGCACGCCTTCGGCGGGGTTGTGTTCCACCATGGGCACGTGTTTGTAGGCCGCGGCGTGGTAAACGGTGTGCGGCTTCCAAGTGTCCATGATCTCGTGTATGCGCACCTCGTCGCACACCGAAGCCAGCAGCGGCACCAGCTCCACCCCATCGGCCACGGCCAACAACTCTTGATGAATTTGGTAGAGCGCGAACTCGCTCATATCCACCAGCAGCAGTTGCTTCGGGGTCGTGCGCACAATTTGTCGGCAAAGCTCGCTACCGATGCTGCCGCCAGCGCCAGTCACCACTACCCGCTTGCCAAGCGTGTTGAGGTTGAGTAGCAAGCCATTGGGCTGAACCGGCTCGCGGCCCAAGAGGTCGTCGATGTCCAACTCGCGCAGGTCAGAGACACTCACCTTGCCCTGTGCCAAATCATTCAAGCTCGGCAAGGTGCGCACCGCCACCTTAAAAGGGGCCAAGGTGTTCAAAATTTCATTGCGTCGAGCGCGGTTGATGCTGGGTAGTGCCAGCAACACGTGTGCCACCCCCACAGAGTTCACCAACGTGGGCAAGTCGTGCACCGCATAAATGCGCAACCCGTTCAGCACGTGGCCATGCAAGCGGTCGTCATCGTCCAAGAACCCGGCTAGCTGCATGTCGTGGCTGTTGGCCATGGCTTGCGCCAACTGACGCCCGCTGTTGCCAGCGCCATAAATCAGCACCTTGGGGCGCGCCGCCCTTTGCAAAATACTCTGGTAACGGTCTCCCAGCCACACCCTAGCCAAAGCCCTTGACGCCCCCACCAAGAAGAGCAACAACATGGGCTGAATAAGCCCCACCGTGCGCGGCACACCCACCACCCCCAAGACCGTAAACACGCAGGCATACAACAAACCGTACGCCCCAATGGCTCGCCCCACCGTCAACAGCGCGGGCCATCCGCTGTAGCGAAAAATGGCCCTGTAAAAACCCGACATTACAAAAATGGGCAAAGCCAACGCCATCGAAACCAATACGGCCCAAACCAAGCCGCTTGCCCATTGACTGTCACCGGTCAAACTGACGAACTCATCCAACCGCAAATAAAAAGCCAGCCACACGGTAAACACACACAGCGCCATGTCCACCGACAAAGCGATCAAGCGTTTGGCCAAGCGCGGCAATGCCAGCATAGGTGCGGCCAAACGGTACAACTGAGTTTTCAATGCGTCACCCCGTCTTTTTTTATCACCTTAAGCGCTGTCAAAACGATGATCTTCACATCCAGCCAAAAGCTTTGCTGTTGCAGGTATTGCTCATCCAACGCCACTTTTTGAGCAATGGGCAATTCATCGCGTCCGTTGATTTGCGCCCACCCCGTCAAGCCTGGCAGCAACACATGCACCCCGCGCGATGTGCGCAACGCGATCAGGTCATCTTGGTTGTACAAAGCGGGGCGAGGCCCCACAAAGCTCATGTCTCCCATCAAAATGCTCCACAACTGGGGCAATTCATCTAAGCTGGACTTGCGCAAAAACGAACCAATGGGCGTGAGCCACTGCTCTGGGTATTGCAAGAGGTGCGTGGCCACAGCGGGCGTGTCGATGCGCATGCTGCGGAACTTAGGCATTTTGAAAATTCGGTTGTTCCGACCGACCCGGTCGCTCCAATACAAGGCTGGGCCAGGCGAAGTCAAACGCACAGCCACAGCTACCCCAAAAAGAGGCAGCGCCAGCACAGCGGCCGCCAACACAGCCAGCAGCAAATCAAACCATCGCTTCATCGATACAAACCCTCTACGGCCCGTCGGAGGCCTTCATTCACGGACACGGGCGGAACCCAGCCCAATACCTGGCGGGTCTTGGTGATGTCCAGTTGCAAAGAACCACACAGGCGTTGGTAAATGCCGGGCTTGTTCACCAGATGGGCTGCCAGTTTTAAGCACGCCGTTGGTACGTAAAACAAACGTGCGGCGCGCCCCATGGCGCCGCCCATGCGGCGGAGCAAGTCGGCGGTCGACAGGTCTTCTCCATCGCTGGCCAGGAAAGTCTGGTTGGCGGCTGCAGGGTGATCCAAACAGGTCACGATCAAATCAATCAGGTTGTCCAAAGCCACCAGGCTTCGGCGGTTTTGGGTGACGGCGGACAGGGGCAAAGGCAAGCCTCGTACCAGCCAACGCATCATGGCGGCAAAATTCGCTTTGACCCCAGGCCCATACACCAACGGTGAGCGAATGATCACCACTTCCATTCCCGTTTCTTCAGCGATCTGGCGCAGCGACTGCTCTGCCTCGTGTTTAGAAATGCCGTAGGCATCCTGAGGCGCCGGCACATCATCGGCGGTGAAAGACTGGCCCGCCACCGTCAATTCGCCATTCACTTTGATCGAGCTTAAAAAAACAAAGCGCCGAACGCCTGCGGCGGCGGCTTGACGGGCGAGATTGACCGTACCTTCGACATTCACCCGACGATACTCTGCCAATGGGTCCGTGCTCTTGTCGTTCAAGATATGCACGCGAGCGGCAGTGTGCACAACAGCAGAAACACCAGCCAGTGCTGTTTGCCAGTCCGGCGCATCGCCCAGATCACCAACCAAGATACCGTCAGCACCAGTCGGAGAAGGGGGCACGCCATGCCGATAGGCGCCCTGCACCTCATGGCCTTGGTTGGCCAGCTGCTTCAGCACAGCCGACCCCACAAAACCCGAAGCACCAGTCACCAAGACCCTCATCCTTGACTCGCCCCACTTTTTGTGACCGCCAGAAGACTGCCCGCCAATTCCTGCATCAGCTGGGCCCGGCTATAACGCTCTACAAACGGTTGCCGCGATACTGGACCTGGCTTGACATCCCGAATCGCAGCCACGCCCCCCTCCACATGACAAGGCTGAAAAACCACCGCCCCTGTAACCTGCTGGAGAAATTGAGCAGCATACCCAGCCACCCCCGCAACGATAGGTTTTCCCGTCACGGCATATTCAAACAATTTTGACGGCAGCACCTTGCGAAATGCCGGGAAGTCATTGAGGTGCAAAAACAATATGTCGCTGCTTCGATAGAGCGCTAACAGGTCTTTGCGACTCACCGGCGACATGATTTTCACATTGCTCAGATCACTGACTGCGTGTTCCAGTTGGGATCGTTGACCGCCATCCCCCACGACCCAGAACTCATGACTGTCAAGGAACGCCTTGGCAAGGTCCGGAATGATGCGCACGAGCCCTTGCCCCTCCCCGATATTCCCTGCGTAGAGCACTATCGTCTTGGAGCCAACCGCCTCTTTTGCATAGTCAACCCCCATGAAAACATCGTCGATGCCATTCGAAATCACACTGAAACATGCACTTGGATAACGATCGCTGAAATACTCCAAGAAGCCGGCCGAGACCAAATTAATATGAACCGCCCGCCTCATGGTCAATTTCTCCACGAGCCGAAAGACAGGCAGCATCAGGCGGGCAGCAAGCGGCGACAGGACATCCTGCAGGGTGTCGACAAAGATGTCGCGAATATCAAGATAGAGCGGAGCCTGCACCCTCGACGCGACGAGTGCGCCTAAGGCCGCGGTGAATAATCGGGATGAGGTGGCGAATACCAGATCGTATTGACTGCCACGCGTTGCTTTAATGACCTGATAGGCATAAGCGGAAAACGCACGCGATTGGTCCAAAAAACCACTGCGATGAGCAGGCAGTGCAAAACGCTTCACCGTCACCGCCCCCCGCACCTCCTCCGGTAGGGCGTTCTGGGAATAAGAGGCATACCGGTTGGGTTGTGTCGTCAGGACATCGATCCGCACCTCCGCGCCGATCTGCCGCTGCAGCGCTTCGACCAGCCCAGTCATCCGAAAGGAGCCAGCAGAAAGATCAGGCTCGAAATAGAAACTCAAGAGCAGGATATGCATGGCCAGGATAGACGGGTCACAAATCGAAGGGGAAACTCAACCCGTTGGCGCCCCACCAGTCGGAAGTTGGGCTGCGAAACCCCGAATTGGGGATGCCAAGTCGAGGGCTCGATCCGCCATTCCATGCGCGGTTCTATATGCATGAGGAGGCAGCATGAACCATCGACGCTCGCCAATTCACACGCCGATTCGCCCTTGAAAGAAGGGCGCCAGTCGGGATGAATGTGAAAAAACACCTCTAGCAGATGAGAGCCGCTACCCTCCAACTCATCGACAATCTCCACCCCATTCCGCACAGTAGTCCACTGTCGGTAATGGATTGGTTTACCCGGCAAGCGCCTATAGCCGTCATGTCTACCCGCCAGGGACGCGTCATCATATCGGACGTCGAATGTCCGTGCCCGCCGTGCCACCCTGAAGCCAGACCAAACTTCGGACGAATCGCACTCATCCACACGCACTGTGTTGTGCGCCGCCGTGCCCCTCTGGCGCTGACGCTCTGCCCCGTTGCCATACACCGACGTGCCGGAATTCACCAGCACACGCCGCCCCGCCAGCGACAACTCAAAACTCAAGGTCCCGGCATGAGCGTGCCCCGGAAGGTAGTCCGGGCCGACTGAACCAACATCCGCCAAGATCACAGCGTCTCCGTTCTCGATTCGCGCATAGCCACTGTCGCTCAGTAAGCCCGGTCGCGCCGATAACGGCAATGGAGGCTGCATACCTAGCCGCCTTGCGTAATCCTCCAACTCGTGCGCCTTGGGTGCAATGCCACTGGCTGCATCGTTGAAAAATGCGATCTCGCCATCGGGATGCGTCATGGCGCTCAGCCATGCGGACATCTTCGCAATCGTTTCCCGCCAACTCGGATCCACCGGCTTGCCATATGCGCTGTGGAGATTGAACAGATCCAGCAGATCCTCAAGCAACAACGCGTGGTACATCGGCGACCGCTCAAAGTGCCCGCCATCGGCCAAGATCTGTTCGCCCAACTGGCTGCCGATGATCTTCTTGCCCAGCGCATACCACCGCTCGGCCTCGCTCCCTTCAAAGAACAGTCCACCAAAAAGCAACGCCTTGGCATTGGCAAACAAATGGTTGCCGAGCAGATGCACCTCCAGCCGGCGGGACAAAAAGCGCAGTTGAACCGCCAAGGAATGTCTGAGAGCTTCGCTCGGCTCGTTGCCAGCCAGACACCACTTGATCCAATTGACTACTCGCATCGAAATCGGATAGGGATCCCAGCCGACGCCCACACCCGGTGGGTTCTCCTCGATCCAGCGGTTCATTAGCGTCAGATGCCAAGAGCGCCGCGTCTCCGCGGACCGTGCATTCAGATCATCGAAGTAATGCAGGTTGTACAGCCAAAGCTTCTCAAGCGACTCCGAATTCCAATCTTCGGCTGAGGCGATTTCATGTTCCACGCTCAGGAAGCAAAAGCGCCCTTCAGCCAGCTGGCTTTGTTCGCGTGGAACGGGCGCACTCCACCCCGCCACCAAGCCTCGCGTGGAAGGCGCTGGCCGCAAATCCGGACGGGGCGAACGCAAACGGAACGCCGCCCGCCCCCAGACCTGAACCGGTTTCAAGTACCGAAGTGTATGGACGTACAGCGCAAACCGTGTTCTCAGCTTCATTGTCTGCGTAGTTGTTCAGCGGCTTCGATCGTGACTCGCGCCACTTCGAAAATCTCTTCTGGCGGAATCGCCGGAACTCCCACTTCCACAGCCCGCAAAAATGCCTCAGCGCAGGCTTTTTGCCCTTTGTCTTGCCGCCACAGGTTGAGTTTTCCAAAGCCCGGCCAGCCATATCCCTTGAGCTTGCGGAAGTTGTCCAGTGCCAACACGCGTCCGGCTGCAAACACTTCCACACGCTCTTTTGGAAAGCTGGCTGCGCCGTTGGCCAAATACAGAATGGTTCCAAACGACCCGTCTTCAAAACCCAAGGTGATCGACGCCTTGTCTTCCGTGACACCACCGAACTCCCCCCCCATGCGGCGCGCCTGGATGGAGATGATCGGGCTACCGGCCAGAAAACGCATCAGATCAATGTAGTGACAGGACTCGCCGATGATGCGCCCGCCGCCGACAGCGTTGTCCTGAGTCCAGTGGCTCGCGGGTATGGCGCCGGCGTTCATGGTCATGATGAAAGATTTGGGCTCCCGCACCGTTCGCAGTAGCGCCTTCATCTTATGCACTTGCGGCGCGAAGCGGCGATTGAAGCCAACCATCAACTGCGGCCCTTTGCCGTCAGCATGCATCTTCGCATAGGCATGCTCGACTTCCGTCAACTGCACACGATCAATCGCAAGAGGCTTTTCGACAAAGACGTTCTTGCCAGCTTGCAAGGCCTGAGCGACCAGGAGCGAATGCGAGTCATGCCGCGTCACGATGGCAACCGTGTTCACTGCAGGATTTGCCAAGAGAGCCGCCACGTCGGTAGACGCTTCCGCGAAGCCTGCCTTGGCGCCATGAATCACGCCACTGAGCCCGCCCGAAGTGACGATGGTATGAAACTGTGCCCCGGCTGCCCTGAACGCCGGAATCAAAACACGCGAAGCGTAGTTGCCGGCGCCTATGAAGCCCACCAACGGGCGCTGCGCGTCAAAATGGTCAGACGAGGCCAGCGCCACGCTACGCACTGCGCGCTGCGCCATCGGCGAGCTGTATTGCAGCAAAATGCCCAAGGCGCTCTTGTCATCGGTCAGCGTCTGGTAAGCATGCTGCGAGTCCTCAAAGGCGACACGATGCGTGATCAGCGACTTCACCTCCAACTGGCCACTGGCCAGCATGTCTAGCACCGCCTCGAAGTTGCGCTGCTCAGTCCAGCGCACGAAGCCTAGGGGGTAGTCTTGGCCACGTTCCTCGTAGTTCGGGTCGTAGCGGCCCGGGCCGTAGGAGCAAGACACCTGGAAACTCAGTTCCTTTTCATAGAAATCGGCTCGACTGAGTTCCAGCCCAATCACACCGACCAGCACGATTCGCCCGCGCTTGCGACTCATGCGCGCGGCTTGTGTTACCGGATCGTTCGACTGGGTCGATGCGGTGATGATGACGCCGTCCACGCCCTGGCTGCGGCTGAAGGCCATGCCTGCTGCCACCGGGTCTTCGTCTCGCCCAGGATTGCAGGTTTCGGCGCCATACTGCCGGGCCAGCGCCAGCTTTGAATCGTCAAAATCAATTGCCAGTACGCGACACCCATGGGCACGCAGCAGTTGCACCGTCAACAGGCCGATCAAGCCCACACCCGTCACCACGAATGCCTCACCCAGCGTTGGCTGCGCCAGTCGGATACCCTGCAAGCCGATGCTGGCCAGAACCACAAATGAAGCGGACTCATCGTCCACCCCATCAGGAATGCGGGAGCAGAGGTTCCGCGGTACCCGCACGACGTCTGCATGCGGACCGTTGGAAGCGACGCGGTCCCCAACTTTGAAGCCCTCGACACCCGCCCCCACCTGGGACACCACGCCCACATTGCAGTAGCCCAAAGGCAAAGGCTGCGCCAATTTCGAGCGCACAGCCTCCACGGTGGTCATCAGCCCATCGGTCTGGATTTTTTCCAGCACCATCTTGACCTTGTCAGGCTGCTGACGCGCCTTGTCAATCCAACCCGCCTTGCCGAAGCCGACCAACATCCGCTCGGTACCAGCAGAAATGAGGCTGCACGTTGTTTGAATCAGCAATGCTCCGGCCTGAGCCGTGGGCATCGGCGCCTCCAGCACCTCAGTGAGCCCGGAGCCCATGTGTTGCACAATCTGTCGCATAAATAATCTTCTTACGTTTATTTTGACCTGAGCAGACTGTTGGAAAGAAAAAAGAAAAGGCTAATAAACAGCCATGCCCAAATAAGGCCATAACTGGCCAGCAAACTGCCACGAATGGAATCGATGGCGAGATAGACGCTAAACAGTATCAGCACCGAGCCCATCAGACTTCGCCATACCCGGCTAAGATCGTCAGCCAGTATGATTTTCCACATCAACCCCAGCGTAACACCCACAATGAAGCACAGCATGAGAGCCCAAGCCACGCCAACTTGGCTATAAAGCGCAAACTGATATGGCGCACCCGCAGCACCCGGCAGGCTGGGATACATATGCTTCCATATAACCCGATTGTCGTCTGGCATTCCACCAAAACCCAGTATGTCCTGCCCGAAATCCAGCCCGTAGTAGGGGTGCCGTTCCGGAAATACGACTGGGTAATGCATTGCCGGCAGGGATGTTCTTGTCATTGGCGCTAGGGCTGCATAGGCCAGAATATGGGCGTTGCGATCGGCTCCTATGTAAGAAACGATTTCTCTGCACAAATTCCTTAACTCTTCTGGTGTTCCTGGTTTTTCGCAAGGTTTGTGGCTGTTGACAGAGTTCTCCGTTTGCTGGATCAAGGCTACATCTGCTGCTCTTGATGTTTCAGAGTAGATTGGTAGTACAACCATGGAAAAATAGGTCGCTGCGATAAAACTGGTGGCCACAGCAAGCAACCACCCCAAGCGCCGCGTCCATCCTCGTAACAAGACTTCGTGCAAAAGGACTGCTCCGAAAATGATGATGAGCGAGACAATCAGGGCTTTCTTCTGAAACAGGTGTAGGGTCAACACAACCACAATTGCCAAGGGGATCAACCGTTTTTTGAGTGTCGTCCAACCATTGTCCTGAATGCTCAAAATCAACCATGCTGCCGAAACAGGCAGTATCAAATAAAGGTTGACAAAGTTGAAGTAGCCCAGTGTGGAGAAAAGTGCCCACCGTCCCTCCACCCATGCACCATAGTCGCCCCAAACCATAAACTTGGCAAAAGCCCCTGCATGTAGCAAGTCGTATCCACCAACGCCTGCTGCAGTTACAAAAAGCAGCATCGGCCCCCACGCCGGAACATTGTGGTCACTTCTTCCGACGATTTTCCACAGAACTGGGAATGCAGCAGATATGCGAATCTGCATGGCCGAAAAAAATCCGAGAACGAATAAGAGAGGAGCCCCCAGTAACAATGCCCACAGCACCAAGGCCTCTTGAAAGGTGTACTCTTTTGGAATGATGGCCCCAGAAAAATATTCGACGAACACCACAACCGGCCTGTAGTCGAAATAGAAAACAGTAGCCGCGATAAGGCAGGTCACGACATAGCCAAATAGATGCCCCCATACTGGCGCATAGCGCACCAGTGCATTGAACGATTGGGGGTACGGCTGGCGCTTCATTAAGGCCTCCCAACACGAGCCAAACCATCAAGAATGGCTTGGACGTGGTGTTGCCAAGTGTATTTTTCCCATGCACGCTGGCGTGCATGGGAACCTAAGTGAGATCGCCAATCTCTTCGTTCAACCAAAAACCGGATCCCTTGCATCAACCCTTCCAGATTCCCCGGCTCATAGAGAACCGCCAGTACTGGATGGTCTGAGCCAGGAGGACTAGCTGGCAAATCACTGGCATCAAGCCCAGGAGAGAGGACTTCGCCAATCTGATCCAACTTTGAGGCCACAATTCCCTTGTTCATGGCCATGTATTCGAACAGCTTGGTCGGCGAACCGAAGAAGCGCGTTCCATCCGAGTTGGGCACATGGGGAGAGACAAGAATGTCGGCTGCGGCCAAATGCAGGGCCGCCTGTTCCTGTGGCACCAGCCCCGTGAGGGTACAAACTCCGCCAGCGCCAGCCGACTCGATGATGCTCCGAACCTGTGGCATCTTCAAGCCATCCCCCACCAGCAGGAAGTGAACTTTGTGATCTTTCAGCCACTGGCGTTCTTCAACGTAGAGGTGTGCAATCGCCTGCGCAAGCATCTCGGCGCCATGCCACTGCCCGAAGGTGCCGATAAAGGCGAGCACAGTTGAATCTGCCGGGATGCCATATCGCGCCCTCAGGGCTTGAATCTCGGCCAGCGAGAAGCGGTCGGGCGTGAACACCGCTGGGTCGATGCAGTTGGGGTAGCAGACGATGCGCGCAGGCTCCACCCCTCTCTCTATCAATTCGTCTCGAAGCACATCAGAGATGGTCACCACCAGATGCGCGTGACGCAGCATGGCCTCCTCAGCCATTTCGGCGAGCTTCTGGAACTTCATACCTCGACCCCAGTGCTTGGCCACCCAGACCTCCGAGCCGTTGTACTCCACCACCAGCGGCAGACGATGTCGTCGTGACAGCACCACGCCAAGGTAGTTGGCCGCAGAAAGACGTTGATAGATCAAATTGGCCGAAGCCAAGGATGGATCAGCTTCCAGCGTGCGCAGAAAACCTTCCTGGAAGCGGTAGTTGTTGAGCTCATACGGCAGACCAAAAGCTGTTGGCGGCTGCACAGCCAAAAACTTGACGCCGTCGTCGATCATGACGGGAGGTTCTGCCGAGGCAAAGGTCACCGGATGCCCCAAACGCTCAAGCCCGTTGACCACACCGGCTATATGACCAACCGAGCCGCCTGCCTTTATGCCAAACCACAGATTGGTCTTGAGATAAAGGACCGCGCCATTGGCAGAGAACGAGCCGGACCCCTCGCGAGGTTGCGTCAGCAATGCCGATAGCTCCCGGCGCGCACGGTAGGCGGACCATAGGCAGAAGACGCTGGCACTTGCAAAACGCAAGGCATCCAGCGCGATTTGCCAGCGGCTCACGGTCTCGCGACGCAGATCAGGATGCACGACACAAATGGAGCGCGAGCGCGTGCATGCGGCTAGCAACTTGAGAACCGGCAGCAGGGCTGAGCTGTTTTCTTCTTCTATCGGCAGCACGATCGGGTCACCGCGCATAGACCAGAGCTGGCGCAGCAGCCCTGTATGCCCTTGGGATCTAAGTTGTGTAACAGTAACAGTCTGCGCCCCTTGACCGATGACATCTCTTACTGCGTGCTCAAAAGGTGCGGATAACGGATACGCAGTCAGTATGAGCGATTTTTGCGATTCAATCCGCGCGTGGCTATCCATTGGTTTTCTTCCTTTGTGTGTTGTGATGGTTGGCTGCCAGAACCCAGACCAAGACCAAAATGACCACATACGCTACCGAAAGCGATAGCATTGCGCCAACGCCCCCGTGGTTTGGAATCAGCCAGATCGCCAACACCAGCTCCAATACCAGTCCGATCATCCAGATAAATACAAGCCTAAGCGGTATGCCAGCCGAAGCCAAATACTGCGAGAGAATACTCGTCAAGCCAAGGGCAAAGATACCTGGAATCCCCCACAGCAGCGTGGTGTATGCCCCTGCAAAGCTCTCGCCATAGACCAGCATGATGAAGTCATACCCCAGCCAAGCGACGACAACGCACACCAATACAAGGGTTACGGTCAGCAACCGAAGTTGCGTCTGCATCAACTGGTAGGGTTGCTCCGAGCGCATGATCCGGGGCAATAAAACCAATGCAATCGTGCTGGGAATGACGAGGATGACGTCAAGCAGTTGTGCAGAGATTGACCAGACGCCTAAGGTTTCTGCATCCGTATATTTTTCTATAAGTAGAGTATTCACTCGTAAAACGGCAAATCCAAACGCTGCAGCCAGATAAGCGCGCATGGCGTAGCCAAAACCTTCCCGCAAGAGAGGAAAACTGCCGCCGCCTCCCCCCCCCAACACTTTCATCCGGCAGTAAAGTGGCAGGCACATCAATCCTGCGACCACACTCATCATCACAAGCAATGCTGCAGGGCTGCGCCAGTACCAAGCTGCAAAAAACATTGCTGCAAGTCCCAGGTACCGATTGGCAAGCTCAAACCCGTTGTATTCACCAATCCGGCCTTCAGCCACCAACAGGTTAGTCCCCAGCAAAAAATAGAGTCCTGTCGGAATCAGAAACAAGGCTGGCAAAAGCAAAGACCAACTGTCTCCCTTCGCCCCGTCAATCAACCAAAGAGACAAGGCCAGCCCTCCTCCAAGGATGCCCCCTCCAATAAGTGAGACCCACAGTGAGTTTGCTGCCAGTGCTGACAACGGAGCACGCCCCTTGGTCAGCAGATAGGTGTTGCTGGAGTGAAGACCCAAGTTACCGAATTGAGTGGCGAACGCGGCAAGTGTTGTCCAATAGAAAAAAACTCCACGCCCTTCAGGACCAAGAAAGCGTGCGGTGATGATGCTCGAAACAAAACCAGCTGCAATCAACAGCACCCGAACGATCAAAGTCCAGACTATTTGCTTAGTCACGGAGCTGATCTTGAATCTGTGAAACGCGGCGATAAAAGCTTGACTCGATGTCAACCCCAATGCCAACGGGCGCGACGAACAGAGTACAGGGGGAAAGCGGTTCTTTGTTACGACGCCATACCAACCTACTGACTCTCTGCAAAACACCATACGAAGGGGAGACGCGGGCGTCTTCAACGCTTACCGCGTAGCCTAATTCTGCTGGCCACCATACCCTGAAGCGCTTGTCGCCTACGCCAAGTATCAGTTCGGAGCCTTTTTGTTCGGACACTTCAACACCAGGCGCAAGGTGCAACGGTATCGCTACATCGTGCATACCCTCGCCCAAGAATTCATCCTTGATGCACAGGGCGTGTGCCTCAAAATCCAAGAGGATCGTGCGCCGCGGGATCACAGGGGAATGCAATCGGGAGTAGCCTTGATGCTCGCCCACGAACAATGCATGGTCATTTTCTACGTGCCATTCCAGAACACGCGGCACGGCATCGTAGTGAAGATTCCACAGATAGTCCGGCCTGATAAACCGGTTGATCTCTTCCCCATCGATTTGTGGTGTGTTGTGGTACGCGGTCGAGCGGAATCTGTTACGTTCCTGGAACGAAGCTGTGTACAGGTAGGCGCCACAGTCAGATATCAACGGAACCCCGTCGAGAACCGCTTCAAACGCCAGGCAGTCGTTGTGGCCGTGACCTCCACGACCTGCAAGACCCAACGGCCCACAATCGATGAACACATGATCGCGAGCACTGCGCATGACATAGAAGCCCCCATGTGCAAAGGCCTGTGATCTGGGTGGGGGCGGCAAGGCATCAATCCAGCGGCGAACGGCCGCAGGGCCAAACGTCCAAAGCACCTCGCCCACGGCGGCGCGATTGTCGTGGCATAAGTCCTGCTGGCCCGTATACAGACCGATGAGCGTATGCAGGTAACGATGATCATTGATGTCCTGCATACCGAAGGGAAGAGCACGCGCGTCGTCGGCATCACCCCACAGCGGTACGCTACCGTCGGTTCGCGAGTAGGCACGGGAAAAACGTGCCATGGCACTCAGGCGGTCCATATAGCTTGGCTCGATCGGTAGGCCATGCGCTGTGCGGCACATCGCGGGCCACAAGAACAACTCGGCGACCAGCCGGTGATAGGGCACGGAGGCTTCGAAGTCCACACCATCGGGGAATACCTGGCGTGGCATTTCTTCACACAAGATGCGCCAACCTTCCTGCTGCCAACGCTGCGGCCCCTGTCCTTCACCGAAGAACAACCCGCCGACCACGAGTGCAGCCGCATCAGCGGTGTAGTGGTTGCCATTGACATCAGAACGCTCAATATGGCGGTCCGTGAATTCAACATGCAGGTACAACGCACGCAGAAAACGGAACCGGAAATCGGCGTTGCACCATGAAGGAGCATCGTGAAAAACATGGAAGAACCATGTCCAACTGAAAATGCGCAAGGCCGCTTCCATGGTGCAGGACCAGTTGACGGAGCCGCCGCAAGGGTTTGCCTCCATCCACTGCTCTAATACGTCACGCACTTCGGCTGCATAGCGGTCATCACGCGTTAGCAGGAAAGCCTGTCCGGCAGGCATGAGCCACTGCAGGCGTGACAACTCCCAGGGTACTTTGACGTCGCTTGGCCGCTCAGGATTGTTGTAATCGATGTCGGAAAAGTAGCGCGGAGGCCAGGACAGCCCCGTCTTGAAATCGGTATGCCAGTCAATCTGGGCGGCAAGCTCCTTTGGCCCAGAGCCCAAGAGATCAACCCGATGGGCCAGGGCACTTTCCGCGCGTGCTAGTAGGGCAATGCGCTCGTCTGCGCCACACAGGGCATCAATATCTAAAGCATCACAAGGGCCAAACCAAGCCGGGAACGGACGCGCAGCCAGACGCCGCCATAGCGCTTCGAGCGAATTTGCCTGTAACTCACGCAACAGCGCTTGCTGTGAAAGGTTAACTCTTCCTGGAAGTCTTAATCGCTCTGTTTGTGTGCGAGCCATTGCCAGCAGGCGTTCGACGATGACTCTCGGAGGCTTGCGCAGGCCGCGTCGAATTTTGCCAATCAGATCAGGCATGTTCTTCGTCTCGTTTCACACCATCCGGACTATGACGCAACACCACCGCCAAACACTCTCGCATTGAGGGACGGTAAGACATCAAAGTCAAAAACGGGTCAGAAATGAAGCGCTTGATCCACGGCCCCACAAAAGAATAGTTGAACCACTCTTCCTCAACCACCCGTAGCTCGGCCAGGGCAGCAAGTTGATGCAGTTCCTGCATCGTGTACTCGTGGTGGTGACCTGTGAAAGGGACTTCAGATTGGTAGATGTCTGCAGCAGGCGGAAGTGGCGAACGGCCCTTAAGTAAAGCCCAGCGGCGAGGCCAAAACGCAACATTTGGCACCTCGATGTACAAGCGCCCAGTTGGTGCAACAATCGAGCGCATGAATTCCAGAAAACGTTTCTGCGAATGAGGGTAATGCTCAAGCACCGCCATCGCACTGACAACGTCAAAGTGGCGCCCATCCAAGGAGACATTTTCGAAAGGGTCATGGTCGATGATCTCGACACCTTCTTGTCGCAGATAGGAGAAAAGAGGCGAGAATGAATCACTGTAGTACTTAAGAGCTTCGGTCATAGCAACTGCCACACCCAAACGCCGCAGAGTCAGCGGGTAAGCACCAAAGAAGCCGCCGACATCACACCAGGTGTTGACTGGACCGCTTCGGCACACCATATCAAAGGCAGTCCAATAACGCAGCTCGGAATACCTCAGGTATCCACCGAAGTCCGTCCGTCCGTTCTGCCAGCCCACGTTATGGCGCGAGATCTCAGCCTGCATTTCTGGTGTCCAGAAACGCAGCACATCTTCAAGGCTTCTAAAGTAGGTCTGTTGGAACTGCTGACGACTAACGCGCACTTTCTGTGTATCCATCGTATTGCAGGCCTCAGCTCTTGCGTCCATCAATCCAGTAGTCATACCAAGAGGTCAGATTGAACAGCGTCCAAAGATAGAGGCTGTTGTCGCGTCGCCCACTGCGGTGGTCATCAAATAACTTTCGGACATGTCCGACATTGATGTGTCCACGCCGCAACAGCGCGCTGCCCAGAACGGCCTGTTCGGCCTGTCGGCCAAAGTCGCCACGCAGCCAGTCGGCCATGGGGGCGCCAAAGCCCATCTTCTTGCGGTAGATGATGTTGTCTGGAATCAGACCTTCAACTGCTTTCTTGAGCAGGTACTTGGCTTCACCCTTGCGGGTTTTCCAGGCTTCGGGAATGTCCATGCTGAACTCAACGAGTTCGTGGTCGAGGAAGGGGACTCGCGCCTCAAGCGATTCGGACATGGTGATCTTGTCCACGCGCATCAGAAGCAGTTCGGGCAGACGCAGCTTGAACTCGTTGTAGATCATGCGCGTAAGCGCGTCCTGGCCCGGATGGGCCACGTCGAACGGCCCCAGGAAGGAAGAAATCACATTAAAGGTATCGGTTTCGAGATAGCCGGGTGGTAGCAAACCGCTGTTGCGCACCGATTCGGGTACTTGCGCTGACCAGTCGGCATTCGAATTAACCAGATCGCGCTTGAGGGTGTCCCAGAACACCGTGGCGCCGCTCCAGAAGTGTTCGCGGTTGCGCGCAGCACGGTCGATGATGTCGGCGTACATAGCGAGTCCAGGTTTGAACTTTGCTGCGGCTTTGGCCACGCCGGCTGCCATGTGCTGCAATGGCTTAGGTACATAGCGCCTAAAGGGAGACCAATATTGGTGATACAACTTGAGGTAGCCCATGTAACTGGCGTAACCACAGAACTGCTCGTCAGAGCCCTCACCAACCTGTATCACGGTAACACCGCTTTCTCGTGTTAGCTTTGAGACAAAGTACAGAGGTATGCAGACCCAGTCAGCAATAGGCTCATCCTGAGTGTGAATGAGTTGGTCGATGTAGCCGACCATATCTTTTTCATCGATCAGGATCTGGTGGTGGTTGGTCTTGAACTCTTTCGCTACTTGATCGGCGTACTCGAGCTCGTTCAGATGGGCGTAGTCCTTGAACCCCACCGTGAATGAGTCCACAGGACGGCCCATGAGGCGGCTCATCAATGCCACGTTGGTCGAAGAGTCCACCCCGCCCGAGAGAAACACCCCGAACGGCACGTCGGACATCATGCGGCGGTCCACGGCCTTCTCTAACCGCTCACGGATGCCGCTCACATAGAAATCTTCGGTAGCTGCCTCGGATAGGCCGCGCACCTCTTCAGGTGGAATGCCCTGACCAGGCACCGCATCCCAATAACGCCAGGCCTTGATCACACCCTGACGATCCACCGTCATCGCATGGCCTGCGGGCAGCTTGTAGATGCCACGGAACATAGTCAACGGCGCAGGCGTGGTCAAGAAGCTGAGGTAGTGGTACATGGCCACCGGCTCCACATCCCGAGGCACATCGGGGTGGGCGAGAATGGCCTTGATTTCGGAGCCGAACAGGAATTGCCCCTGGCCCGAATGGAAGTAAAGGGGCTTGACGCCGATGCGATCCCGCGCCAGCGAGAGCAGCTGTTTACCCTCGTCCCAAATGGCAAAAGCATAGTCGCCGGCAATGCGCTTCAGCAGACCATCCAGCCCCCACTCTTCGTAGCCGTGCACCAGTACTTCGGTATCGGAATGGTCTGTACGGAACTGGTGGCCAGTCGCTTGCAGCTCTTCGCGTAACCCTGCGTGGTTGTAGATCTCGCCGTTGAAGGTGATCCACACGCCACCGTCTTCGTTGGACATCGGTTGGGTTGCTGCCTCGGACAAATCGATAATCGACAGCCTGCGGTGCGCCAACCCAACTTTACGATCCGGCGAAATCCAATTACTTCCTCCATCTGGACCACGGTGGAACATGGTATCCCGCATGGCCGTGAGCACACTTTGGTCGAAACCATCTAACCCACCTAAATTGAGAATTCCCGTGATACCGCACATTTTTTATTTCGCATTCATTAACTATTAATCTGGCGCTCTATCTGAAGACTTACACGACTGGTCTGCAGTTGCTCCTCAAGAGAGATCGGCCAAGTGGCGCTCTTAAGCAATGTTGCAGACAATGCCTCCAGTTCTTCCAGCTGCCCTTTTTGCATCGCCGCTGACGACCACCCCTTGTGTTTGCCCCCATGCACCGTGACGGACTTGTAATCATCCATCGTCAGCACCTTGCCATCTGCAAACACCTCCATCCGCTCCTTGGGGTAGGACTTGTCGCCTAGCGCTGTGTAGGTGAGGGTGCAGACCGAGCCATCTGCGTACTTGAGCGTGGCAACAAAATTGTCATTGCGCGCCCATTGCTTGGAACTCGGAGTGATCGAATACGCATTGACGGCTTCGACTTGTGGTGTGCCGGTCAGAGAGTTGAACAAGTCGTAGATATGACAAGCCTCACCGATATTCCGCCCCCCTCCCTCCGGTCCGTGGACCCAGTGGTCAAGAGGGATGTAGCCGGCATTCATCTGGTAATTGGCAATGATCGGTGTTGTCCTGTTCGCGAGGATGCTACGAATGGTCTGCATTGCGGGCGAGAAACGACGGTTGAAGCCGACCATGAGCAACGGCCCATTGGGATTCTCTGCATAGAAGCGCTCGATATCCTCTATCTCTTCCTCATGCAACGCCAGTGGCTTCTCCACGAAGACATGCTTCCCCGCGCGCAATGCCTGGAGGACCATGGAACCATGTAGGTCATGTCGAGTAGTGACCATCACCAGATCGACTTCAACATCCTTGAGGATGTCATCGTATTCAGTGGTGCAATATGCCGCCTCGTACTGAGTGGCTACGGCGCGGGCGTTCGCACCAGTACGACTCATCACAGCCTGTAAGGTGAAGCGATCCCTGAGCTTGACCATGTTGGGAAGATGCATACCTTGGGCGAAGCTTGAGGCGCCGGCCAAAGCAACGCGAATCTTGCCAGGTTTGGCTTCGACCGTGCGCAATGGCACACGGGTGATGCGAAGTCCGGCCCGCTCCGGGTATTCCAACAGCACCAACAGTGGCTTGTCGCCGCTGCCTTTTAGCGCATCGTAAGCCTCGCCTGCCTTGTCGATGGTGTAGGGCGGATGGTACAGATTGCCAAGCCTGACCTTACCCTTGGCGAGAAGGTCAATATAGGCCTGCATATTACGGTTTTCGGTCCAACGCACGTAGGCGATCGGGTAGTCCAGCCCGCCTTCCTCGTAGAAGGGGTCATAACGGCCCGGTCCATAAGATGTGGAAATCAGGAAGTCCAGTTCCTTCTTATAGAAGTCAGCCCGGTTGAGGTCCAGCCCCACATCGCCAACGAGCACGACACGCCCCTTCTTGCGGCAGGCCTGCATCGCATCGCTAATGACTTGGTTGCTCTCCGTGGCAGCGGTAACAATCACAGCATCTGCACCAAGGCCATCTGTGAATTTGAGTACGCGCTCGACATAGTTTTCCAAGGCTGGGTTGATCCCGATATCCATGCCGTTGTCTAAAGCAAGTTGGATCCGCCTTGGATCCAGATCAATACCGATCACCCTGCATCCATTAGCCGAAAGCATCTGTGCAGTGATCTGACCCAAGATACCCAAACCAACGACCACGAAAGTTTCGCCTAGCGTCGGTTGAGCACGGCGAACCCCCTGCATGGCGATCGCACCCAGGGTCACCGTAGAAGCCATACCCGTTTCCAGATTTTCTGGAATTTTGACAGCTAGGTTGACTGGCACGTCGATAACCTCGGCATGGTTTGCAATGCCTGCGCCCGCACAGGCGACACGATCGCCCACGGCGAAGCCTTCAACCTCATCACCAAGCTCAATGACCACACCTGCAGCAGAATAGCCTGTGGCACTGCCAGCCGAAAGCTTACCAGTGACGCGATCCATAGTTCGCTTTACCCCTTGGTCGCGCATCATCTCTAAAACGCGCTTCACGTTTTCGGGCTGCTTGAGAGCACGCTGATAAAGGGGCAGCCCCGACATTCTCACGCCAGCCATTTCAGTACCCACACTGATGCAGGAGTGTGTGACGCGGACCAGAATATTCTTGCGCCCAACCAGCGGTGCTGGCACTTCCTCAACAACAGCCGTACCTGCCTTGATCAGAACCTGTTTCATTGCCACACCCCACGCGTATCAATGACCTGCTTGCCTTCCAGTTGCGCCCGGTTGATTGCATAGAAAACCTGATGGCTCACCAGCATTACGATGATGTTGGCGCGCCTCACTGCCTCTTCTGCCGAAACCAGTTCAATGCTGTCGAACTTGGCCAGTGATGGCGGCAGATGCTCGATGTGGGGCTCAGCTACAAGGACCTGTCCGATCTTGCGCCCTGCAAGCAACTGGACCACCTCCATAGCTGGGCTTTCTCGTAAGTCATCAATATCTGGCTTAAAGGCCAATCCAAGACAGGCAATAACCGGATCGGTGACTGTGGATGCGGCGCTAAGCACCTGATCAATCACATAGTGTGGCTTACCGTCGTTCACTTGTCTTGCTGTGCGAATCAGGCGGGCCTCTTGAGGGGTCTTGCTCACTATGAACCACGGGTCAACAGCAATACAATGCCCGCCCACCCCAGGACCAGGTTGAAGAATGTTCACGCGAGGATGGTGATTAGCAAGCTTGATGAGTTCCCAAACATTGATATCCAGTTTGTCGCAGATAATGGAAAGTTCATTGGCAAAAGCAATATTGACGTCCCGGAATGAGTTCTCTGTCAGCTTGCACATCTCAGCCGTTCTGGCCTTGGTGGGGATGCATTCGGCTTCGACAAAGGTTTTATAAAGTTCTGTGGCACGCTGGGAGCAGCGTTGCGTCATCCCACCAATAACCCGATCGTTGCTAACAAGCTCATGCACCACTCTTCCTGGAAGCACTCTCTCCGGGCAGTAGGCGATGTTGACATCTGCCGACTCTCCAACTTGATGAGGGAAAGACAGATCTTTCCTAGCTTGGGCAAGCCAGTCTGCCATTTGCTCGGTAGTACCAACAGGTGATGTGGACTCGAGAATGACAAGATCACCTTTCTTAAGTACAGAAGCGATTGATTTTGCAGCAGCCTCTACGTAACTCAAGTCAGGCTCGTGATCGCCTTTGAATGGTGTTGGTACTGCGATCAAAAACGCATCAGCAGGCTCTGGCTTCGTCGTGGCTCGCAGATAGCCCTGAGTGACGGCTGCTTGAACGATGATGTCCAGCTCCGGCTCGACGATGTGTATTTCACCTCGGTTAATGGTGTCTACGGCGTGCTGGTTGATATCGACCCCAATAACTTTAATTTTTCTTGAGGCCAGCATGGCTGCAGTGGGCAAACCTATATAACCCAAACCGACCATCGATACACATTTAAAACTACTCTTCATTTTTCTTCACTCAAAAAATTAACAATTCGATTGGCAGCCTGTCCGTCACCATATGGATTGTGGGCATGGCTCATACGTTTATATTCTGTAGGGTCATTCAGTAGCCGATGGGTTTCTGTCACGATGGTTTCTTGGTCAGTACCTACAAGCCTGACAGTCCCTGCCGTAACTGCTTCTGGACGCTCTGTCGTATTACGCATGACTAGTACCGGTTTGCCAAGTGAAGGGGCTTCTTCCTGAATCCCTCCAGAGTCGGTAAGCAGAATATGAGATCGGTCCATCAAGTAAACGAATGGCAGGTAATCTAATGGCTCTATCAGATGAATATTATTTCTATTCCCCAGCATCCGTCTGACTGGTTCTTGAACGTTCGGATTTAAGTGAACTGGATACACAACTTCTAGATCAGAACGCTCACTTATTGTTTGTATAGCGGCACAAATATTTTCAAAACCAGATCCAAAATTCTCACGACGATGCCCCGTAACAAGAATTAGGCGCTTATCTGAATCCAGGAATTGAAATTTTTGCTCCATGGAGGTCTTCAGCTCAACTTCAGAGCGAAGGCGTTGCACAACATTTAACAATGCGTCGATAACTGTATTGCCTGTCACATATACGGCTTCATTTGGAACGCCTTCACGGAGTAGATTACTTTTTGCAGTTTCCGTCGGCGCGAAATGGATGCATGCGATCGCGCCAGCGATACGGCGATTCATTTCTTCCGGCCATGGCGAATAAATGTTACCTGTTCTTAGACCCGCCTCAACATGACCAACGGGAATTTTTTCATAGTAGGCTGCTAGACTGGTTGCAAGCGTGGTTGTCGTGTCGCCGTGCACAAGTACGTAGTCTGGCCGCCATTCATTTAAAACCTTGCGCATCCCGAGCAAGACATTACTGGTAATGTCCGTTAGATCCTGACCCGGTTTCATCAAGTCCAGATCAAAATCTGGCACGATGTTGAAAAGTGTCAAAACTTGGTCAAGCATCTGTCGATGCTGAGCAGTGACACATACCTTCACCTCAACACAAGGATTTCTGATTAACTCTTTGACGACGGGAGCCATTTTTATAGCCTCAGGTCGCGTACCAAATACAGCCAGAACTCTCAAAAGTCACCCTTGTAAAAAGCCTTCTTAGCCACTCGCAACACTTCACTATCTATTTGCATTGTTGTATCCTGTAGAGGTCTAGAAACCCACAATCTGCTCCGTCGTCTTACCAAAGCGTCGCAACCGATGTGCATACCAATCAAGGGACCTTCTGAGCGCACCTGCATCAAACTCAGGCCACAAAACATCGGTAAAGTACAGCTCGGCATAGGCAGCTTGCCAGAGCAAAAAGTTGCTTATGCGCTGCTCGCCTCCTGTACGGATGAGCAAATCCACATCAGGCATGCCTGATGTACTCAGGTGATGAGAAAGCTGCGCTTGCGTCAGCTCGCTGGCTTTAGCCTGTGGATTAGCTGCTTGCCAGTTTTTTACAGCCTGCACCACATCCCACTGGCCGCCATAGTTTGCCGCCACCACCAGTGTGATGGCTTGGTTGAGTTGGGTGGCTTTTTCAGCAGCGTGGATGCGAGTTTGCAGCTCTGGCATAAAGCCCGCAACATCGCCAATGACCTTGAGACGCACGCCTGCAGCAGCCAATGCACCCATTTCTTTTTCGAGGTACTGCACAAACAGCCCCATGAGGGTGGACACCTCGTCAGCAGGGCGGCTCCAGTTTTCGGTGCTAAAAGCAAAAAGGGTGAGGTATTTGACGCCTAGTTTGGCACAGTGCTCGACCAAGGCTTTGACACCCGCCGCGCCCTTGGCATGGCCAACGGCGCGAGGCATGTGACGCTGTTGGGCCCAGCGGCCATTTCCATCCATGATGATGGCGATGTGCTGAGGCAATGTGGCTGGGGCGGGTACGGTCACGAACTTAAGAAAATAACAACGGGCACGCTACCGCCCATTACTCGATAGCAAAGTTTTCTATTATCTATTGAAAAATGACAAATTTACAAATTTGTACCTAGGCAATTTTGTCTTAGTCAGATGAGTGGTGGGCGTTACTCAACACTCACATTTAGGTTGTAACCGTGCTTCTTGAGCAGCGCATGCTTTTTGGCTTCCTCTAAATCAGCCGCCACCATCTCAGCGCACATTTGCTGCACAGTAATTTCTGGCGTCCAGCCCAGCTTGGCTTTGGCTTTGGAGGGGTCTCCCAGCAAAGTTTCTACCTCAGTGGGACGGAAGTAGCGTGGGTCGATCTTGACCACCACGTCGCCCACCTTAAGGCCTGGGGCTTTGTCGCCCTTGATGGCGGCAACAGTGGCCGTCTCATCCACGCCTTTGCCTTCAAACTTCAACGTGACGCCCAGCTCTTCGGCACTCCATTGGATGAACTGGCGCACGCTGTATTGCACGCCTGTGGCGATGACAAAGTCTTCGGCTTGCGGCTGCTGCAACATCAGCCACTGCATGCGCACGTAGTCTTTGGCATGGCCCCAGTCGCGAAGGGCGTCTAGGTTACCCATGTACAGGCATTGCTCTAGGCCTTGGGCAATGTTGGCCAAGCCACGAGTGATTTTGCGGGTGACAAAGGTTTCGCCACGGCGTGGGCTTTCGTGGTTAAACAAGATGCCGTTGCAGGCATACATGCCATAGGCTTCGCGGTAGTTGACCACAATCCAGTACGCGTACATCTTGGCCACAGCGTAGGGGCTGCGCGGGTAGAAAGGCGTGGTTTCTTTTTGCGGGATTTCTTGCACCAAGCCATAAAGCTCGGATGTGCTGGCTTGGTAGAAGCGGGTTTTCTTCTCAAGGCCCAAGATACGAATGGCTTCTAGCAGGCGCAGGGTGCCAATGCCGTCCACGTCGGCGGTGTATTCGGGGCTTTCAAAGCTCACGGCTACGTGGCTTTGGGCGCCGAGGTTGTAAATTTCATCCGGCTGAGTTTCTTGCACGATGCGGATGAGGTTGCTGGTGTCGCTCAGATCGCCATAGTGCAGCTTGAAGTTGGCATGCTCGATGTGCGGGTCTTGGTAGATGTGGTCGATGCGCTGGGTATTAAACAACGACGCGCGGCGCTTGATACCGTGGACGATGTAGCCCTTCTCTAGCAAAAATTCAGCAAGGTACGAACCGTCTTGGCCTGTGATGCCCGTGATAAGGGCTACTTTGGGTTGGTGTTGTTGCATCATAGTTTGCTCACAAAATCTTGATAGGCGGCAGCGAGGCCATTGTGTAAATCTACCTTGGCTTGCCAGCCTAGGGCATTGAGACGAGAGCTGTCCATCCACTTGCGCGGGGCGCCGTCGGGCTTGGATATGTCGAACTCTATCTGGCCTGCGTAGCCCACAGTTTGGGCGATGGTTTGCGCCACTTCGGCAATGGTCACGTCCGAGCCACTACCCACGTTGATGTGGCTTTGCATGGGGGTGGTGTGCTTGTCGTAGGTGGCTTTGGGCAGCTGCATGACATACACACTGGCCGCAGCCATGTCGTCTACATACAAAAACTCGCGGCGCGGTGTGCCTGTACCCCAAATAGCCACGCGGGGCGCATTGGCTAGCTTGGCCTCATGAAAACGACGAATGAGCGCAGGAATGACGTGGCTGTTTTCGGGGTGATAGTTGTCGCCGGGGCCATACAGGTTAGTAGGCATAACGCTGCGGTAGTCCACGCCGTGGCTTGCGCCGTGTTGTCGGTTGTAGCTTTCGCACAGCTTGATGCCGGCAATTTTGGCAATGGCGTAGGGCTCGTTCGTTGGCTCTAGCGTGCCAGTGAGCAACGCGTCTTCACGCATGGGCTGCTGAGCCATGCGCGGGTAAATGCAGCTGGAACCTAAGAACAACAGCTTTTGCACACCGTTTTGAAATGCCGCCTCAATGACGTTGGCTTGCATCATGAGGTTTTGATAAATGAAGTCGGCGGGGTAGACGTTGTTGGCATGAATGCCGCCCACTTTGGCTGCGGCTAGGTACACCTGCGTGGGCTTTTCAGCTGCGAAGAACGCTTGCACAGCAGCTTGGTTGGTCAGGTCTAACTCGGCATGGGTGCGGGTGATGATGTGGCTTTGCGCCACACCCTGCGCCAGCAGGTGGCGCACGATGGCTGAACCCACCATGCCACGATGGCCTGCAACGTAGATTTTTGGGTTTGTCATTTGTTGTCTGAACGTCCGTAGGTGTCTTCAAAACGCACGATGTCGTCTTCACCCAAATAGCTGCCCGACTGCACTTCGATGATTTCTAACGGAATGCTGCCGGGGTTGGCTAGGCGGTGCACTTCACCCAAGGGAATGTAGGTGGATTGGTTTTCAGCTAGCAAGGTAACCTTGTCGCCGCATGTCACCTCGGCCGTGCCTTTCACCACAATCCAGTGCTCGGCACGGTGGTGGTGTTTTTGCAAGCTCAGGCTTGCACCAGGCTTGACTTGGATGCGCTTGACTTTGAAACGCTCGGCTTCGTCAATGCTGTCATACCAACCCCAAGGGCGGTGTACTTTGCGGTGCAACGACAGCTCTTCGCGCTTGTTGGCTTCGAGCTGTTGCACCAGCTTTTTGACGTTTTGGCTTTGCGAACGGTCGGCTACCAGCACAGCATCTGCCGTTTCCACCACGATGAGGTTGCTCACACCCACAGCGCCCACCAAGCGGCTGCTGGCGTGGATGAAGGTGTTAGACGTATCGGCCAACAAGGCGTCACCCTGCACCACGTTGCCTTGGGCGTCTTGGTGGCCGTCTTGGTTGACTTGCCACACAGCGTCCCACGCGCCTAGGTCGTTCCAGCCTGCGTCTAGCGGCACCATGTGGATGGGAAAGCTAGAGCCGGGGC
>JACCDU010048475.1_pt1 | contig 31929 bp, 42 predicted proteins | sample 7446081 | NCBI WGS metagenome assembly JACCDU01 (sample SAMN15323447, study PRJNA562643) | freshwater metagenome | isolation source: river surface water | place: USA:Blue River Watershed | collected 2017-08-17
CGGAGCCACGCCTCGGGCTCGGTCGGCTGGTCGGGCTTGCCGTCCTCGGTCCAGCTGAAGGCCCCGGGCTGCCAGACGACAGCGCAGACGCCCTCGGGGAAGTCGACGTTCCGGGCGCGCTCCATGGTGACCTCCGCCACCAGTCGCTGGCCGTCCGGGTCTTGGTTCCGCGCCTCGAAGTAGACGTTCAGGGCGAGGCAGGTCGCTGCCGCGATGGTGATCATTCCTTGAGCCTTTCGATGATGTGTTCCCAGCGAAAGAACGACCGGCCCTCCAGCTTCTCGATCTTCTGCGCCAACCAGCCCTTGTTGTGCTTGAACATTCGGGCCTCCATCGCGTTTATGGCGACCGTCTCCCATTCAATCCGGTCGTTCTGCTCCAGCTTGATCCGGCTGATGATGCCGGACTGGACGGCGCGCACGGCGGTCTCCACCCAGCGCGGATTTTCCTTGATGGCGGTCTCGACCATCTGGAAAAAATCCGCCTCCTTGCCTTCCATCATTCCTTCATCTCCAGCAGCTTGAAGACCTCGTCAGGGATCAGCTGCATGACCTTGTCGACCAATGCGTCGTCCCTCTCGTGGTCCAGTTTCCTGACAAACTGAGCGCGCTTGACAAGAACACCCCTGATGCGCGCCGTCTCGTCGCTTTCGTCCTGAAGCGCCTGCGTCCAGTGGTGCAGCGTGAAGCTGCCCCTGCCGTTCACCTCGGAACCATCCTGACGGAAGCGCTCCGACTGGTTCACGATCACATGTCCGGTCTTGTAGACCTTCTCGACATTGTGCCGCCGCACGATGCTGCGCCGCTTCCAGTGATCACGACGGACCACCACGACATCATCACCAACCTTGAACTCCATCACAGCCCCCAATTCTCAGCACAGATCGGCCCGATGCCCATCTCGATGCTCACCTTGTTCGTCAGCTTCCTGCCGCAGCAGGAGCATTTCCCGGTCTTCTGGCCGTACCGGACAGCGGCTTCCATCGGGTTCTTGGCGATGCGGGTCAGCGCGGCGAGCGTACCGGCGCTGGCTTCCCGCATGGCTTTGAACTCGACGCCCTCGACCTTGCCCTGATAGGCGTCCGTGTCGATCTCGACGACGTAGAGCGCGCCAGCGTTGCGCCCGGTGGCCGGTGCGAGACTGATCTTCAGGCCCTCGGCGCGGTAGACGGGCTTCTGGTGGCCGTTGGACACGGCGGTCTCGAACATCTCGCGGATGCGGGACAGATCGACGGTGCCGGACTGGGCGGGCTTGGCCTCCAGCTTGTTCATCATGCGCTCGGCAGCCAGCATCTGGTTGGCGTTGACATAACGGCCACGGTCCAGATCGGCTAAGATCGTCCGGGCGAAGTCGTTCCAGCTGGCCACGGTGCGCAGGCGGGCGGCGATGGCGGCGTTGCGGTTATCGGTCATCAGCATCTCAAGTCTCCTTGGTTGTGTGATTACCAATAAACCGCTTGTCGCTATCCGTCAAGCAGAATGTATCAGCTTGTATCGTACGATAACCTGCTTCGTGAAACGATGGACGCTGTTCTCGCGCTTCACGACCTTGGCCTCGACCATTTTGTCCAAGCAGGCTTCGATGTCGGGCCGCTTGTACTTCCTGCCGAGACGGTTGACGATCACCCCTAGCGTCTCGCCGTCCGGCCCATCGACCATCTGGGCGATGGTCATCCGCATAGCCGTGGCTGGGTCATCCTTCTGCCGGTCGTTCGCGGTCACCAGTCGCATCTTGGCTTCGATGTCGCGCTTCACCAGCGCATAGGCCCAAGCGACATGCTCTGCCGTCCGCAGGCCCTCGGGGATGGCAAGGATCAGGCTGATCTTGGAGACCTGCTCGTAGCCGCGCATCGGCAGCGCCTCCAGCCCGGTCTTGGACTTATGCTCGTAGGCCATCTGGTCGAACAGGTCGATGATGTTGTCCAGCATGCCGCTGGCCTCGGGCGTGGTCGGGATTTTGATCCTCTCGCCGTAATTCTCGACCCGACTGGAGCCCTTGGTGTTGTCGAACGACCCGCCCATCACCAGCTGCTGCATGGTGGCCTTGAGGCCCTCGGGCATGGGGAGCTTCTTCCAGCCCTTCTTCGTCGCCGGGGTGGTGTCCTGCTCGATGCAGAGGATGGACCGCCCAATGAAGCCAGTCGTGGCCGCCTCGAAGGTCACCAGCTCGTTGAAGTTCTTCTCGGTCGTGTACCCGGTCATCGCGAGGAACGGGCGGTCGATCCCGGCGTCGAGGGTCTCCAGCTGGTAGGTGATCGCGGCGGCGCGGGACACGAGGTTCGGCTTCTCGCCGTTCTCCTCCATATGCTTCTCGATCTGCGCCAGCTCCTTGCGCAGGTGCATCCGAATGTCTTCCTTCAGGTCGCCGGAGACCAGCAGACGGCCATCGGCCTTCGAATAGGCCGACATCAGCAGGCCCAGAACGCCCTCCAGATAGGAGGCGCCGGACTTCTTGGCGGAGTTGATCCGCTGGAAGAGGAAGCCGACCTCGTCCATCATGTACAGGGCCGACTGGTGCCGCGTCAGGTTACGGGCGATCTCCTGCTCCGACTTGATGGTGCCGTGGACCGCCGCCGACATGCCGCAGGACTCCAGCACCTCGGCAGTGGCGCTCAGGATGCCGTCCTTGCCCGAGCCCGAGCCCGCGACGTTGAAGACGAACAGGTTGGTCGTGGCGCGGTCCCGGTCGTCGGTATAGGCCAGCCCGAACGCCGCGCCCATCGCCCAGATCGCGGACATGGAGGCCAGCGCCTCGCGCTTCCGGCGGGTGCGGCTCTCGATCCAAGACGCCAGCTTCCCGGCGAACCCCGGCGGGCGCAGCGGGTCGAACGAGCTGGTGTCGATGCCGATGATCTCGTCGGGCTTTTCGAACTTGAACTCGCGGTCGGGCGTGAAGGTCACCGGCTGGACGTATCCGCCCTGCTCGGCATAATGGACCAGCGTCCCAAGGGTGACCGGGTTGGCCGACCGCCCGAAGCTGTGCCACTTGGTGACCATCTCGGGCTCTTCGTACTTCGGGGACTGCTGCGACCATTTGTCCCAGATGTCGAAGGCCGAGCCGCTTGTCGCGTGGTGCAGCGCCATGCCGACCTTGACCCAGACATCGTAATCGTCGACGTCCCGGACGTGCGCCAGCATCTCCTCCAGATCGGACGGGGACACATCGACCAGTCGACCGCTGATGTCGGCGCGGTGGCGCTCCGGCACCCGGAGCATGTCCAGAAGCTTCGGCGGCACGTCATCGACGTCCTCGGGCGAGCCGAAGGCGATCTCGTACTTGGTGCCGCTGGCATGCATCGACCCGGGCCCGACCACGAAGGCCGCGCCGCTCTTGAAGTCCAGCCCGGGGTATTCCTTCAGCTTGACCACCAGCGAGATGCCCTCGGGCACCCGGAAGTAGTAATGCTTCGACCCGCCGCCAGAGCCGGTGTTGACGATCAGGCCAGACCCGGCGATCTCCGGCACGGTTTCAAGCAGCTTCGCAAAGCTGGCAACGCCGCCGCTGCGGGCGTCCACGTCGACCACCAGCGCGCCGCGCAGGGCAACGCCATATCCCGTGCGGAACTGCTTCATCAGCTCCATCGTCTCCAACTGCTCTTCGCTCCAGTTCGGAGTGTGCTGCCAGTTGGAGACGCGCGGATGCTTGAACAGGCTCTTCTCGGCGCACTTGGGGTTCCCGCATTCGCACTTCCCGTCTTTGCCCCGGCCATACAGGCCGAAGACGCGAAATCCAGCCTCCCAAAAAATGCGGTGTTCCATCCCCCTTATGCCTCACTCGGGAAGAGGTACGCCGACAGCTTCTTGATGGTCGAAAGCGAGAAGCTTTGCTCCTCGTTCTTGGCGATGCTGCGGATGGTATTGACGTGCAGCCCGGTCGCTTCCGCAACCTTGGTCAACACGCGGTCTTTCAAGGCGACACGAATGCGCGCCAGCTGCGCATCAATGACCTTGGTGATCTGTTCGGCTTCAGACACGATTTTTGTTCCTTTCGTGAACTTCGTCTGTTGACAATCGCACAAACCAGCTTTAGGGTCAATGGTGTTGAAAAGGAGATGAGATGAGCGTTCTCGATCAGATTGCCAAACCCAAGCCGCGCCCGCTGGCTGTCACCGTCATCGGTGAAGCGGGCCTCGGGAAGACTTCGCTGGGGGCGTGTTTCCCCAAGCCGATCTTCATCCGGGCCGAAGACGGCCTGAAGTCCATCACCCACAGCGCCATGCCCGACGCTTTCCCCGTCCTCAAGACGGTGGAAGACCTCTGGCCCCAGCTCTGGGCGCTCGCCAAGGAGGAGCATTCGTACGAGACCGTCGTGATCGACACCGTCTCGACGCTGGACACGATGTTCACCGACTGGGTCGTGGACACCGACCCGAACAAGCCCAAGTCGATCAACCAAGCCCTCGGCGGCTGGGGCGCGGGCATGAACATGGTTGCCAGCCAGCACCGCCGCCTGCGCAAGGGCTGCGAGTACCTGCTGGATCGCGGCATGAACGTGGTCTTCCTGTCCCATGCGGACACCACCACCGTCAGCCCGCCGGACGGCAACCAGTTCACCCGTTACACCATGCGGATGCACGAAAAGTCGATGCAGCCCTATATCGACAACGTCGATCTGGTGGGCTTCCTTCGCCTTGAGGCGTATACCAAGGGCGACGGCGAAGTGAAAAAGGCGATCTCCACCGGGGAGCGTCAGCTGGTCTGTCACGCCATGGCGGCCAACGTCTCGAAGAACCGTTTTGGCATCACCGAACCCATCGAGGTCAAGCTGGGCGAGAACCCGCTGGCCGCCTACCTGATCAAAGGAGAACAAGCATGAGCGATTTCTGGAACCTGTCGGACGGCGAAGACGCCTCCACCTCCACCAACGGCGAGTTCGACGCTGGCGGCGGCAACATGGAGCCCATCCCGCCGGAGACCTCGGTCTTGGCCGCCATCGACGAGGCGAAGTGGGACAAGGACCAGCAGGGCAACCGCTTCATCTCGCTGCGCTGGAACGTCTTGGCGCCGGAAGAGTTCGACAACCGGAAGGTCTTCCAGAAGCTCTGGGTTCTCGACGCCGACCCCCGGGCCAAGGCCGACAAGGTCGCTGCCAAGCGCGACAAGGCGAAGCGCATGCTGGCCGCCATCGACACGAACGCGGGCGGCAAGCTGCTGGCCAAGCCGGTGATGCCGACCGACGAGGCCCTGACGCTGCACCTGACCAACAAGCCGATGGTCGTCAAGGTCATGCTCTGGTCCATGCGCGACAACATGACGGGCGAGATGATGCGCGGCAACTGGATCGGCGCCGTCGCCCCGAAGACCGCCGCCATCTCGTCGCAGCAGGAGATCGACCAGTCCAAGGCCGACATGGCCCGCGCCCACGCGAACAGCGCCGGGCAGGCCCAGAAGGACAACCGGAAGATCGACGACGAAATTCCGTTCTGATCAGTCGAGGGGAGGGGTTCGCCCCTCCCGTCACCCCAACCAGCCAGAGAGAGAAATATGGAACAGAGATCGCCCGAATGGTTTGCGGCGCGCAAAGGTCGCGTCACCGGCTCCATGGTGGGGGCCATCCTCGGCCTCGACCCGAATACCAGTCGCGCAGAAGCCATGCGCCGCATGGTCAGGGCGGATCAGGACGCCCCCAGCGAGTTCGTCGGCAACATCGCCACCAACTGGGGGACGATGCACGAGCAGGAGGCCAAGGAGGCCTTCGAATACGAGGTCGGCCATGATGTCGCCCCAGCCAGCTTCGTGATCCACTCCATGCTGGAATGGCTCGGCGCCAGCCCTGACGGGTATCTGGGCGATGCCGCGCTTCTGGAGGTCAAGTGCCCGTTCGGCCTGCGCGACCACGCCGCCCCGGTGCCGTTCAAGACCGTCGAGGATCAGCCGCATTACTACGCCCAGATGCAGGTCCAGATGTTCGTCACCGGGCGCCTGCGCTGCTATTTCTGGCAGTGGACGCCGCACGACACCAATCTGGAGATCGTCGAATACGACCCCGACTGGATCGCGGAGAACCTGCCCAAGCTTCAGGCGTTCTATCAGGAGTTCCTCCACGAAGACCCGGCGGATCACCTCGAAGAGCGCCGCGTCGTGATCGACACGCCCCGCGCCCTCCAGATGATGGCGGAGTACGATGATCTGGTCGATGCGGCGGCCAAGGCCGAAGAGCGCAAGAAGGAGCTGATGGAGGAGCTGGTGAAGCTGGCTGGCGGGCGCAACGCGATCATCGGGCGCAAGAAGCTGACCAAGATCGAGAGGGCCGGGAGCGTCTCCTATGCGCAGGCCATCAAGGTCTTGGCGCCCGGCGCCGACCTCGAAAAGTGGCGCGGCAAGCCCACCAGCTATTGGACCTTCAAATGAACGTGAAGCTGGAAGCTCTGGCGTTCCGCATCTGGGCCTATGCCCAGCCGAAGGGCTGGGATTGCCTTATGAGCGACGTGTCGGAAAAGCTTGGCGTGAGCCTGTCGAGCGTCCGGCACGTCAGCACGGTGAAGGGCTGGAACAGCCGTTTTCGCGTGGCGAAGGCCGACACCTCGGCCCATTTCGGGTCGTTCAACTTCAAGCGCGCCCACGACGAAGAGATCAGCAAGTTGGCAGATCGGATCGAGAATGACACCTGAGGACAAGCTGGAGCGCATGACCGCGATCAACAGGCAGCTCCGCCGCCAGCTGGAGCAGTGCCGCAAGGACGTGGTCGAGGAGTGCGCCAAGATGTGCGAGACCCATTGGCCGTACCCCAGCGACGAGCAGGTCGGCGACTGGGTCTTGCGCCCCACACCGGAACACGTCACCAGCCACCTTGGCGACGTCTATGCCAAGGGCCTGCGGGGGATGATAGGGGGATGACCGCCTTTGTCCCAAGCCGGAGTGATCGCGGCTTCCCGGAGGTCATCTGCACTTGCAGCGAGTGCGGCGCCCAGAAGAACATCAGGTGCGACACGATAAATCGGTCGCGCGACAAAACAAAGGTCGAGCCCAATGTCGGGCAGGCCGTAAGGAAGCTGTCGGCATACGGATGGACCTTCGTGAAGCAAAGGCTCCGCTGCCCAGAATGTGAAGCCAAGAGGAGGGAGCCCACCGTGGCGAAAGAGCCGACCATCATCGAGATCGCCCCACCGCCCGCGCCGCCGATGCGCCAGCCCACGCGCGACCAGAAGCGCCTGATCGTCGCGGCGCTGGAGGACGCCTATGACGTCCCCAAGCAGCGCTACAAGGACGGCGAGACCGACAAGACCATCTCGGAGATGCTGGGCGACGGCGTCATGCCCGGCTGGGTTGCTGCGGTTCGGGACGACATGTTCGGGCCTGAAGGCAACGAGGAGATGGCCGATCTGTCCAAGCAGATCGCGGAATGGATGGGCGTTGCAGACCGCTCCCTCGCGTCGATCAACAGCAGCCTGTCCGACATGGTCGCCGCCCGGGCTGAAGTGAAGAAACTGGGCCAGCGCCTCGACAAGATCGTCGCGGCCATCGGCCCCAAAGCGGAGAAGCTGTGATGTTCGGCCTGTTCAAGAAAAAGCCCAAGCCCACCCCCAAGCCCCTGAAGCCCGTGCGGATCGCGGTCCACTGCCCGGACGGCACGACGGTGGTCCACTATGCGGCCTATCGCACCCTCAGGGCCAATGGGGGCCTGTCCCTGCACGACGAGAAGGGTGGCGGCCAATTGATCGCTGATTACGCGCCGGGCGCGTGGACCTCGGTCACCACGGGAACGCGGAAGGTGTCGGCATGACCATCGAAGCCAAGGTGATCGCCCGCAGCAGCCACCCCGGCTGCCCTGACCTCTTCTCGGTGCAGGCGCGCTATCCGCGCTTCATCCATGCGGAGGTGATGACCCACCGCGTCTTCTCCCGGTCGGCAAGCTCCAGTCGGGCCGTGCCGATCTGGCGGATGATCCTGAGCGTCATGCGCGACCCGGCCATGCCGGTCTCGTGGGGCAGCAACAAGCCGGGCATGCAGGCCGGGGCCGAGCTGTCAGGGTTCCGCCTGTGGGTCGTCCGCACGGTCTGGATGCTGGGCTGCTACATGGCCGTGGCGCTGGCATGGGTCGCCATGCTGGCGGGGGCGCACAAGCAGATCGTCAACCGCATCCTTGAGCCGTGGTCGCATATCAGCGTGATCATCACGGCCACCGACTGGGACAACTTCTTCGCCCTGCGCATCCATCCAGCCGCTGATCCGACCATGCGGGCTCTGGCCGAGGCCATCCGGGATGCGATGATCCGGTCGCAGTCGACCCCCGTCAGGCGCGGCGAGTGGCATTCGCCCTACAACCCGGACCCCTTCGAGGGAGCGGCCAGCTGCGCCCGCGTCAGCTACCTGAACCACGACGGGTCGAAGGTCTCTTCAGCCGCAAACCACAAGCTGGCGCAGTTCCTGCTGGACCAGAAGCACATGTCGCCCTTCGAGCATCAGGCCAAGCCGATGCCCGGCGAGCGCCATGCGAACCTCAACGGCTGGAAGTCGCAGCGCATGTTCTTGGAGGGGTGATGGCGCGCATCCGGTGCCCGAAGTGCGGGGCAAAGGCCCATGCCGAGACCACCCGGTACGGCATCAGGAACAGGCACTGCGACCTCTGGTCTTGGGGTGATGCCCCGCTGGTGAACAGAGAGACGCATGAAGCGAGGAAGGCCGCCCACGCGGCCTTCGACACCCTTTGGAAGAGCGGCCTCATGTCCAGAGGTGAGGCATATCGCTGCCTCCAGAAGAAGCTCAAATTGACGCCCGACGAGTGCCATATGAAGCTCATGGACGCAGCGACCGCTGGTCTAGTTCCTCAAGCTGTCATGGAAATCCAACAAGAAAATGATGTTGACGTGATAGAATGATGTGCTAAAAAGCACAAAGAATTAGGAGATCATCATGCTGCGCCCCTATCAGCAAGAAGCCCACGACGCCATCACCGACTGGATCAAGAAGAACCGCGCCCCCTGCTGCATCGAAGCTGCCACGGGCGCGGGCAAATCCCACATCATCGCGGCTGTGGCCGACACCGTCCATACGATGTCGAAGGGCAAGCACGTCCTCTGCCTCGCCCCCAGCGCCGAGCTGGTCACCCAGAACGCCGAGAAGTTCAAGGCGACCGGGGCCAAATGCTCGATCTTCTCGGCCAGCGCCGGGCAGAAGAGCCTGCGGCACCCGGTCGTTTTCGGGACGCCCGGCACGGTCAACAACTCCATCAGCCGCTTCGGCAGCGACTTCGCCGCCGTGGTGATCGACGAGTGCCACGGCATGACGCCGACCGTGAAGGGCATCATCGACGCCATGCGCGAGGCGAACCCCAACCTGCGCGTCATAGGCCTGTCCGCGACCCCTTACCGCATGGGGACCGGGTACATCTTCGGCCAGTGGCCGGACGGCACCCCTGTCCGCGAGGATCAGACCAAAGACCCGTACTTTGCAGCCTGCGTCTACCGCATCCAAGCCTATGAGCTGATCGAACAGGGCTTCCTGACCCGGCCCACCGTGGGCACGACTGGCGCTGACGGCTATGAGACGCTGGACATGCAGCTCAACGCCCGGGGCCAGTTCGACTCCGCCGCCGTGGACCGGGCCTACCACGGGCAGGGCCGGAAGACCGCCGCCATCATCGCGGACATCGTCAAGCAGGCCGCCTTCCTGCGCGGCGTGATGATCTTCGCGGCCACCGTGCGCCATGCCGAGGAGTGCATGCAGAGCCTGCCAGTTGGGATGTCGGCCATCGTCACCGGGGAGACCAAGAAAGCCGACCGCGACCGGATCATCCGGGACTTCAAGGCTGGCCGGGTCAAATATCTGGTCAACGTCTCGGTCCTGACCACCGGGTTCGACGCGGCCCATGTCGACATGGTCGCGATCCTGCGCGCCACCGAGAGCGTCGGCCTGCTCCAGCAGATCATCGGGCGCGGCCTGCGGATCGAGGAGTTCAAGGAGACCTGCCTGATCCTCGACTATGCCGAGAACCTGCCGCGCCACTGCCCGGACGGCGACGTGTTCAATCCGAAGGTCGAGGTCACCAAGGGCGATCAGGAGAAGGTGTTCCTGACCTGCAAGTGCCCCCTGTGCGACGTGGAAAACGAGTTCTCCGCCCGCCCGAACAACGACGGTTACCAGATCGACGAGAACGGGTACTTCACCGATCTCGACGGCAACCTGATCGACACCGACTGGGGGTCGATGCCAGCCCACTTCGGTCGCCGCTGCCGCGCCACGGTGAACATCGCCGGGGACCGGGTCCAATGCACCTACCGCTGGACCTTTAAGCCCTGCCCGCACTGCGAGGCTGAGAACGACATCGCGGCCCGGTACTGCACCGAATGCAAGGGCGAGATCGTCGATCCGAACGACAAGCTGAAGATCGACTTCAAGGCCCTCAAGCGCGACCCCACGCAGCGCCAGACGGATGAGGTGACCTTCTGGACCAAGCGCAGCCACATCGCCCGGAGCGGCAAGGAGACGTGGCGCTGCGACGTGGTCACCAAATACCGCTCCTTCTCCTTCTGGATCATGAAGGAGCCCACCCACCACCGCGCCAAGGTGGAGCTTGCCATGCTGAACGCGTTGGGCGAAGATGATCCCCTGACGATTACCTATCAGAAAGACCCGGAGAGCGGCTTTTACCGCGTCTTTCAATTCAATGGACCTGCCGATGTACCTCCCCAATGACATCCCGATCTATGGCGACACGACCTATCGCGGGCCGTGTCCCAAAGAGACGCTGGAACAGGTGACCTTCTTCGGTCGCCTGCGCCGCCAGTACCCCGACACGCTGGGCCTGATCGCCTTCCATGTGAGGAACGAGGGCAAGCGGCACCTGCTGCAAGCCGCCAAGGAAAAGTCGGAGGGCATGACGACTGGTGCCGCCGACATCATCATCCCGGGCGCGCCGACGTTCATCTGCGAGCTGAAGCGGCGCGACCACACCGCGTCCAGCATATCCGACCAGCAGCTTGCCTTCCTGAGGGCCGCACAGGCCCGTGGGAGCGTCGTGTGCATCGCTCTGGGGGTAGACGCCGCGTGGGAGGCCCTGCATGCCTATCTGGCGCGGTAGGCGGCCCAGCGAGCGCATCAAGGCCGTCCTGATGGGCAAGGTGGCTCTGGAGGACGAGGAGCCCGGCATCCAGTCGGCATGCAGCAAGCACATTTACGATGGCGCGAGGTCCATTCTTGCGATACCAGACAAAGAGAAGCGCCGCCGGGCGCTGGATCGCCTCCCCGCGCTGATCCGGCCCCACGTTGAGCGTGAAGCGTTCCGCCTATTCATGATCAAGGGGAAGAGATGAAGTTTCTGGTCACGCTGAACATGCCGTCCCGCAAAGGGGAGCTGGTCCATCAGGTCGTTTGCGAACACCCTGCCACCGATCTGGCCGAGTTCATGGACGCCATTCAAGACGCCGATTTCATCATGGTCGAAGAGTTCTACCGGAAGCCCGACAATGCGGGCTTCTTTCCCGTGGGTGAGATGGTGCTAAACACCATGCACATCGGCAAGGTCAAGGCCTGCCCTTGATCACGGCTCTTTGGGCCAGATCACGTTTTCAGGAAATCCCGGCTGAGCAGTGATGTCGCGAAGCGACTGGCGATACTTTGCCCAAGCCAAGCGATCCGCCTTCGCATCCGGCATTTGCGTCCAGTCGGACTTGTCCAGAAGGTGATTTCTCACGCCGATGACATCGTCCCGGGAGACCGGGGGCGGGGCGACATCATCCTCGGTGAATTGCCCCGTGAGAAGGCTGAAGATTTTCCGCTTCATGCGTCATAAGCTCCCGTGACGAAGATGACCCCAGAGGACAAGAGGTTTCCGCTGGAGAAGCTAAACTCGATGGCGTTTATCAGCCCCATAACGCTCGTGTCATCGGGATAAATTCCGATGTAAGTGTTCGTATTGAAGGCGGCACCGAAGGTGGAAAACTCGAAGCCTTGAGTAACCCCACTGACAGCGTTTACGACGCGAAGCAGGGTGAGGCGACCATAGAGGCCGCTGGAGTTCCAATTTGCGCCGACCGAAATCTGTCTCGGAATTGCGACAAAAGTAGCGCCGTTGTCCGTACTGACGCGAAAGCGCAAAAAAGACGTGGTTGCAACGGAACACCGGATATTCGAGAGGTCGTAATAGGTAGTGCTTCCGGTCGGCAAATCGGTGATCAGAAACGTGCTGGCAGCAGGAGGCACAACTGCCAAATAGGCCGTCCTGATGGTTTGAAGCTTCATTTCATCTGAGACGACATCCCTGTCAATCGGGGTAATGCCGTTGATGGTGGCCGTGTTTCCGCCAGCTGCATCAAGGTATACTGGCGAGCGGGTCTGGACGCTGGCATTCAGGCCGCCAGTGTAAAGACTGGTCCCATCCGTAGTCAGGTTCGGGGAACCAGTCAGCGTCCCGGCATTGTTGTAGATGATTTGCGTCGTCGACCCAACAGAGAAGGGGGTGTCGGCAAACACCACGCCGCCAGCCGTGCCATCGGAATAGACAGACCGCGTCGTGCCGCGCTCGATCTTGAGGGGGGTGCCGCCGCCCGCGCTGACCATGTACAGCGACCACGGGCCGCCAGAAGCGTCGGTGGTGTTGTTGATGACGACCCACTGGCCTGCGGTCAGCAGGGGCACTTGCAGCGTCACGTCGGCGGTCAAGGCGCCCACGCAGCGCAAGGCCATGTTGCCGAGATCGGACGTGGTCAGAACGTAGCTGCCCGAGGTCGCGGTGACATTGACCGCCGTCCCGAAGGCCTTCTCGATGGCCGCGAAGTTCGCGTTCAAGGGGACATCCCAGTTCAGGGTGCCCAAAGACGGAGAGGTGATCCCCTTGGTGACAGTCATCAGATGCTCCTGTTCGCAACTTCGAGGGCTTGGGCGACGGCGTCATCCGACTGGTTCAGAAGTGCTTCCGTCTGGGCGCTCTGCCCCTTCTTAGCACGTTCCGCCGCCCGGACCAACTGGTCAGCCGCAGCCTCGTGGCTGGACACCCGGCCCCCGGACTTGCGCTGCGCGCGGTCTTCCTGCGCATAGGGCATGGCGCCCATGATCGCCCCCGTCTGGTAGGGGTTGATGATGCCTGACGCCTTGCCCGCGCCGCCCTTCAGCGCGGCTTGACCGATGCCAGTCATGGTGAAGGGGTGGGTGATCCGGCCAAGGCGACCAAGGATGGACGCAGCGCCCTGCGCGACACCAGCCGGAGCACTGAACGCGCCCGTGGTCAAGGCATTGACACCTTCCTGCCCCATCTTGGAGATGCTGCGCATCAGGGACGCCTTGTCCATATTGGGGTGCCCACCATAGTACGATGCAGCGTGATCGACGATCCTGCGGAAGTCGGGGCTGACGCCCGGGATGTTGTCGGCGGCGCGCTTCAGGTCGTCGGACGAGAAGACCATCGCCGAGGGGCGGCCAGAGTTCTCGATGGCGCCGCGCACGGCGAGAAAATTGGCATAGTCCTTGCGGGCGCGCAGATAGTTCCCGTACGCCTCAGCCGGGACGATCCCGAACTGGGCTGCGTCGTTGAGGCCGCGCTCGATCATGCCATCAGCCAGCTTGCCGATGGTGATGGCCGCGTCCTTTGCGGCGCGGTTCGCGTTCGGGCTGACCGAAAGCTCCCAAGCATCGCTCCTGATCTTGTTGATCTCGGACGGCGTCAGGTAGGACTTCCCGCCCAAGTCGTCCATCCACATCTGGATGAGGTTTCGCGACCCGACGTCCGAACCCGAGATGTAGCGCGACATCTCTTTGCCCCAAGCCGTCGCGCGGTCGGCGCTCGTGACCGGATAGGAAATCCCGCCGATGTTCTGCTCAATCCCGCTGCCGATGGACGCCCCGATGTCGTCCAGCTGCTGCTGGGTCGGAGGCGTTTTGCTGTCCCAGCCGATCTTCTTGTAGGCGTAATCGAGAAGGCTCTTCTGCTGCTGGGCCACCTTCTCGGAGAAGCCGAACGAGGACGCTTCCCGGGCCAGAAGGTCGGGGTTCCGCGTCATCTGACCAGCCGTGGGAGCTTGAAGGCCAGCCTTGACCATCTCTTCCGCGTTCTCGGGGGCCAGCGCCTCCATCGGCGCGCGGGTGGCGCCCAGCGCCCTTTGAGCGATGCCCGGGGAGAAAAGCTCCGCGCCGAGCTTGGCACCCTTGCCATACATCTCGGGGTTTTCCAGCCCCATGGCGCGGGCCACACCCGTCCCGCCCTTCTCCGCAGCGACACCAGCCACACCCGGCACGACAGCGCCATAGGTCAAAGCCGCCGGGAGGGCAGAGGCACCGCCGGTCAGGCCGACAGCCGCCGCCGCCGGAACCATGGTGCCGATGTTCTTCACGGTCTCACCGGCATAGGTCTTGGGCTCGTACTCGGTATACCCGCCGGTCAGATCAGAGATGCCCTTGGCGACGTCGGCGCTCTCAGGGCCGCTCGTAAGCATGCCGAGACCGGGAACGCTCTGGTAGAATATCCGCAGGCCTGAACGAAAGCCCGACTGGAAATCGTCGGACGCCCCAGCCTTCTCCATCGCCAAGTCCGCAGCGCGGCCCGTGATGTCGCCAACAGCCTTCGGGAGCCCGATCAGTCCAGCCGTCCCCTCTGCAAGGCCGGAGGCGCCACCGCGCAGCACGTCCTCGCCGGTCGAGACAGGCTTGGCGGCAGCGACAGAGCCAGCTCGCGGGGAGATGGTTCCGGGGTTCACGACGGACCCGGCGCGCGGGGTGATGCCCATTTATTGAAACTCCCACTGGCCGTTTTTGAAGATGATCGGCTTGCCGGTCGCGTCGTCGATCCCGGTTGCGCCGTCCTGAACGGTTTCGGCCGAAACTCCCAGAGCCTCCATGAACTTCGGGCGCTGCGCTTCGATGAACGGGCCGATGGGGTGCGAGGAGCGGTATTCGCGCTCCAGCTGGGCGAGGTTCGCGGTCGGGTTCTCGGTAGCCGACTTGTTCAGCTCCGTGTACATTTCCCGCTGGTACTCATTGATCCCAGCCTTGATGGCAAGAATTTCAGCCATGGACCCCTTGTCCATCGTCGGGTTGACGGTGGAGCTGACGATGTTGTTGATATAGGTATTCGTGTTGGTGTCGCCGCCGATTTCGTTCAAGCTTTGGCGCGCCTCATCAGCGACCAATTTGGCCATCATGTTGTAATTGGTGGTCATGCTGTTGGCCTCGCTGAGACCGAACTGGGTTGCCAGTCCAGCAATCGGGGCGAGGAACGGCGTGGCCGGGCCGCTCGTCGGCAGACCAGCCGCGACACGGGCCATTTCTTCGATGCGGCGGTCCTGATCCGAAACCCCGGTCAGCTTCTCGGGCAGCGACGTGAGGATGGCGTTCGACCGCGTCAGATCGGAGGTCGTCTGGTTGCCCGCGAACTGCATCTGCGAATAGGTCGGGTCGATCACAGAGCGGCCATTGACGTCGACGATCTGCCCGTTGGCGCGCTCGATGTCGGCGATCTTCTGCTGGACCCCCGCAAGCGTGGCCGGGCTGACAATGCCGAGCGAAACCTTGGACTGGAGTTCGTTCTCCAGCGCCTTCAGGTAGCCATAGCTCTGACCGGCCTGCACCTGTATTCCGCCGGGCAGGCTGATCATCTGGGTCATGCCGCGACCGAACATGTCAAGCGGGATGCCCTGATAGGACGGAACCGGGGCGGTCTGCGCGCCCGGGACAGCTGGGGTGGCGCCGGGGCCGCCGATCATGGAAGCAGCGCCTCCGCCGAACTGGGCGGCAGCCCACTGCTCGAAGGGCCGGGTCTCGCCAAGGGCGACCTGCTGCTGGTACATGGCGCGGGCGTTCCGGCTGTTCTCCATGGTCTCCGCGACACGGGACGGCTCTGCGGACTGGAGGTTCTGGTACGCCGCAGCGCCGCCGCCCACGCCTTGCAGGAGCGCGGCAATCGGGGAGATGGTGCGGGAAGAAGCCATGGTGCCGAGGCCAGCCAGAACGGACAGGACGGCGTTCCGGTCAAGCTTGTTGGTCGCCGGGTTGTGGAAGAACTTCCCGATGGCATTGCGATCTTCGTACGGCTTCAGGCCGCCGGGAGCGGTTTCAGCCGGAGCCTGCGCGGCGCCGAGGCCACCAGTCGACTGGGGCTGGTCGGGGCTGGAGCCCGAGAACTTGGCGACATAGTTCTGCGTCTCTGCGGGCAGGTAGTCCAGATAGCTGCCGCCGAGGGCGGTGGCCCGGTCCATCGCCGAACGAACGGCGCCCGGCCCGGCATTGTAGGCCGCTGCCGCCAGCTCAGGATTGCCGAACTGGCGCATCTGCTCGTTGAAATAGGCGCGGCCCAAGGCGAGGTTGTACTCGCGGTCGTACATCCAGCGGTCGCGGTCCCACGGCAGACCGGCAAGCTTCGCGGCCTCTGGCCCGGTGCCCTCCATGACCTGCGCGGCGCCGACAGCACCAGCCGAAGAGGTCAACGGGCGCCCGGCCTCATCCGTCTGGCGACCGCCGCTCTCGATGGGGACGATCTTGGTGTCGAAGAGGCTGGCGGCGGGCGCGGCAACGCCGGTCGGCTGCGCGGTGTCCATGACGCCCTTGCCGCCGTTGATCGCGGTGTCGGACACCTGAACGGGAGCGGAAAGGCCGGACGAAGTGCGACCAAGGGCCGCCATCGCATCGGACGCCACTTCCGCGCCGCCAAGGCCGGGCGGGCGGGCCGTGGGCCGCTGGGTGGACGAGATGCCGCCTTCCGGCACCACGATGGGCTGGCGCGTCAGGAGATCGAGCGGGCGCGGCGCCGGGCGCTGGGTGGACGAGATGCCACCCTCAGGGACCACGATGGGCTTGATGGGCCCGTCCAGCCCGGGGCGGCCCCCGACCTCGTAGCCGTCACGACCGCCCGCGACACCGCCGGAGGCCATGAACTTCGCAGCCAAGGAGAGGATGCCACCGAGACCGCTTTTCCGCTGTTCAGGCGGCTGGGCGACCATCAGCTGGCCGACCGGGAGATCGCCTTCCGGGACATAGCTGTCCGCGCCGGACACGCCGCCGCCCGTTGCATAGCCCTCGACGCGACCGCCGGAGGCGAGGTTGCCAAAGATGCCGACCGGCTGGCGCGACGTCGTGGTGCTGCCGGATGCCGTCCCGGTGCCGATGGCGATGTTCGCAAGGAACTGGGCGACTTGGAACGGATAGCCCTGCTCCTGCATGAAGCGCTGGACCATAGCGTCCTTGCCAGCCTGTTCGGTCTGCTGCTGCATGGTGCCAGCCGCGACCTGCGCTTGCGCGCCCTGAAGGCCGAGGCCCTGCGCCTGAGCCCCGAGGTTCGCCATCTGCTGCGCGCCCTGAAGCTGGACGCCCTGCTGCTGCTGGGCGGTGCCAAGCGCCTGCCCATAGCCCTGCTGGTAGATGTCAGCCATCGTCTTGCCCATGGCGAGCTGGTTCTGCCCGGCGAGGTTCGCAGCCGCGATACCAGCCCGGTCCCCGCCGAAGGCGCCAGACATCGCCGCCGTGCCCAAGGCGCCCGACTGGGCCTGCTCGTTCGACTGGCGCATCAGGGCGGCGGTCGTGTCGGCCACATTCGAAAGATAGGGCGACATGTACTTCTGGATGTCAGCGGTACTCAGGCCGCGCATGGCGCCCTCGGTGGCCCCGGACGCCGAAGCGAGGTACGGCTGGTAGGCCCCGGCGGCGGTGTTCACGCCCGAGATGCCAGCCGTTTGCTGCGGGTTGATCTGGGCGACATAGTCGGCGGCACTGGTCCCGAACGACTGGAACGGCCTCGCAGCTGCAAGTTCAGCCTTCGCATTGACCTCATTGTACCGGGCCAAAACCTCTGGCGGAATGGTGACCTGAGAGGTAGAGGTTGCGTGCTTGCCGCCCATTAGGCCTATCCTTTATCCAGTCCCGTTTTGGCGTTATAGAGGAAGTAGACGCCAGCCGGGGCACCGAAGACACGTTCGTATAGGCGAATTTTCGCCTCAGTCCTTGAGGTGGACAATACCCCAATCGCAAGGGGAATGCCAAGTTTTTCTGAAACGCCCTTGGCCCACTCGGCCAGCTTCCTTGCGCGACCACCTTTTGCCGACCGAAACTCGGGCGCGACGTAGATGGCTTTCTCTTCAAGGATCAGCTCGGGGCTGTACCAAAGCGGCCCGATGCGGAGAACGATGGCGCCCTCCAAGATTTCGCCCGGGCCGCCGCCGATGACACCAGCCACGCCCATCTGCTTGGTCAGCGCCGCGTACATGTGCTGCGCCAGCATCATCTGGTCGGGCTCGACGAAGGCGTTCTCCCTCGTCGCATCAATCGCCAGTCGCATCAGTTCCGGGAAATCCTCGACAACGCCCTCCCGGACGAAGATTTCATCTTTCATGTATTTTTAATCCTTCTTGGGACCGGGCAGGCTCTGCAAGGTCTTGATGGTTTTCTGCCGCATCTTCTTCACGAAAGCGTCCAAAATCTTGTGCCCATGATCAAGGTCACCGCCGCCGAGATGAACGACATCCTCAGGGGGTATCACATATTCACCGCCCGCCGCAACGATAGGGACGCTGGAAGTCGGGCCGCCACCGGCCTTGCGCGGAGCCGTGGCGCCATAGGGCATGCCGGAGACGCCATAGGGCTCGCCGCCAGTGACGTCCGGGGCCGAGAAGATGTCCTTGGCCACCTTGAAGCCAGCCATGCTGTTGCCCTCGCCCATGGCCGAGATGATGTCGGCGGGGATGACATAGGAGCCGGACGCGACGTTCATGGGCAGGTGGTCGGTCCTGCCAGCCACGGCGCTGTGGATCGGCCCCTTGTGGACCTTCACACTGCCGCCCGTGGCGCGGCCTTGGCGGGCCGTCCTGAGCGCGGCGGCGATGGCTTGATCTTTGGGGTGACCGGCCTCGATCATCTCGGAGATGTTGTGCGAGACGGTCTCGCGAGACGATCCGGGTTTCAGCGGCATGGCGACCTCACGAATAGCTGACGGTGACGACCTGCCCGGTGCCGGGCGCGATCACGATACCATTGTTGGTGGGGATGTTCACCTCGATCACGCCGACCGTGTTCGGGATGGTGAATACCGGCTTGGTGGTAGCTGTCGCCACGCTTGCATCGTACGCGGTTCCAGTCGTGGTCCCGGCGGTGACGACGGAGATGCGGACCAGTCGGCCCTGTCCGGTCGAGACCAAGGTGGCCGCCGAAATGCCGTTGGACACCAAGGTGCCTTGGACCTGCAAATAGGTCGTCCCGATGGCGCTGATGGCGCGGACGATGTTCTGCGCGGTCGTCAGGATGTCGGTGAGCGATGCCATCAGTACTTCCCATCGGGTTGAATGCGGTAGCGGATATTTCCAAGCCGCCAGAAGGAGCCGACGTCATCGCTGGCGATCCTGATCGAGACCAGTCGGCCCCGGAAGCGCGGGCTGATGAAGGTGGAGGCTTGGTTCACGGTGAAGGGCCCATATACCTCGGGCGTTTGGTCGGGATAGTCGGCCACGAAGAAGGTGATCTTGACCTGAGCGTTCTGATTGGAGCTGCCGTAAAGGCCCCACTTCATGTTCGGCCAGAGCTGGTCGACGAACGACTTCATGTCGCCCTCGTTCAGCGCAAAGTACCCGGTCTGGATGTAGGAAGGCATCGCCTCCCCATTGGCGTCATTGCCGACCTCGTGCTGGAATACCGGATAGCCGGAGCTGTTGATACCAGCCGCGATGGGGGCGCCAAGCACCGACTGGTCGATCCAAGCCGTCCGCGACAAGGTGCCGAAGTCCCAAGCGTTCATCAAGATGTTGTACTTGACATATTTCGTCGGCTGGCCGGTCCCGGGCGTCCCGTCAGCGTTCAGGACCGGATAGAACCACGCGATCTCGCCGAAGCGGCTGTTGGGCGCGCAGCGGATGTTCTCGGCATGGCTGAAGTCGATGTCCTGAAAGATCACGTCCCAGATCGGGCAGGGGATGGTCTCGACCCCGCTGCCGGACAGCCGGAAGAACTGGCTCTGGCTCAGCCAGTAAACGACGCCGGACATCGACGCGGCTGCCTTCCGCCCCACCAGCCCGCAGCCGGAGGCGATCTCGTTGAACGAGTAGACGTTCGGCAGGTTGATGTACTGCATGGACCAGAGGCCGATGTCGGTCCAGAGCAAGCCCTGCTGCGGTCCCTGCATGGCGCCGATGATCTTCGACCCGGTCGGAATGCGGTACGAGCCCGCCTGATTGGTGACGGTCCCGACCCACTTGGTGAAGTTGCCGAGATCGGTCCAGCGGACCAGCATGGGGTCTTGGATGCCCGTGAATGTCGAGCCGTACGCGACAATCTGCCGCGCGGGCATGGCAACGAAAGCACCCTCGTTCACGGGGGGCGCGTTGGGCACCACCACGGCGGCGGGCGGTGAGGTCGCGGTTGTGGGCGCCCAGTAGAAGATGCTGCCCATGTGGGGGCAGGCGATCAGGTCTTCACCCCAGTTGTCGAGGGTCCAGTCGCTGACTGGGGTGAATGCCCAAGACGTGATGGTCACATCGCCACCAGTGCCGGGCGCCGTCGATCCAGCGAGCGCATAGGAAAACACCCCCGGAGAGGAGGACGTGACGACCGCATTCACCAGATCATAGGTCGACGGCGTGACACCGGACACGGTCAGGACGGTCCCGACCGGGATGGTGTAGATGCTGCCCGAGAGGTTCGCGGTGACGATGTCAGCGGCGCGCGTCAGGGACGAGATGGTGAACGTCCTGTTCCCGGAAGCCGTGACGCCAACACCATAGCCGCCAAGGCCGTACCCGCCTCCGCCATAGCCGGTCGGAAGGGGTGCCCCGGTGAGGCCCGTGTAATAGACGATTTGGGCGTTTCCGCCGTTGATGAAGGCGGACGCAGTGGAAGACGCAAGGTTCGAAGCGGAAATGGTGAAGGTATTGTCGGAGGTGACTGTTTGGACGATGTAATTGCCATAGAGGTCAATTCCGCCGACCGTCGTCGAAACCAGAACCGGGTAGGTAGACCCAACCGAAAGGCCGTGATTGTTCAGGGTTACGGAAACATTCAAGCTGTTGAATGTGGTGCTGAACTGCGCAACAGCCCCGGGAGATGCGGTGGATGTGGCGTTGACCTCATTTCCGAGGATGTCGGTTGCGGTAATGAAATAGGAATTTGCCGTGCCCGGCCTGCATTGGTAGGAGCCAAAAAGGATCAGGCCGCCAACCGAAATATGGGTGTTGATGAAGATGCTCTCGTACAGCGTGGCATTGCTGCCGTCGTCGGTCACCGTGATGGTGGAAGACCCGGCGGTGGTCGAGAAATTGACGGCAAGATCAGCCGTGCTGAATTGGGGCGTGATGTCGGTCGGCTGGATCGAAGGCGACCCAATCGTCAGCGCATTCTCTGCGCCCATCGCAAGACGGTTCACGCCTTCAGTGTCCGACCACGCATGCATGGCGCGGATCGAGCTGCTGGAGAGCGGCCAGTTGCTGCCATAGGTCACCCAGCCGCCAAGCTTCTGGGGCAGGGCGATCCCTTGCCGGTCGGAAACGAACCGGATCAGGTTGCTTTCGGAGATCGCGGCCTCGTTCAGGGCCGGGGTCCGGTTCTGGTCGACGCCGGGGATCAGCTTCAGGCTCTCGTGCGCCATTGATCAGCCTCGCGTGGGAGTGGCGACGGAAGACGGGCTCTGGGAGGACCAGCCGCCAGCCTCGAACTTCTTGCGGGCCTCCTCGACACCAGCCGACCGCAGGAGGAGCTGGTACTGGTTCTCATAGCTCTGCGCCATCTGCGGGTCATCCGACTGGCGCCCAAAGTTGCGCTGGTAGGCCGAGATATAGACCATCGACGCCATGATCAGGAGGTCCGGCAGGTATTCGCTGATGAAGGTCACCGGGACTGATGCCGAAAGTGTCGCGGGGCGGATCGTCCCGACGATTTCGACGTAGTACCTCTGGTCAGGAACTGGCCCGACGAAGAAAAGGGTCTCGTTGAACGGTGCAAAGTACTTGGGTTGCGCACGATCAGCAGGAAGAGAAGACCCATAAACGGCATCGAGAAACTCCTTGGTCGTGGGGAGCAGAGGAACGCGCGTAGCAGCGTCAGGGTCGGCCCCTCCGCCGATGATCAGGTTGATCTGCTCGCTGACCACAAAGGAAGACCCGTCCGGCAGGTTCTGCGAGAAGGAGAGGCTCCGGTTCCCGGCGGAGAGCTTGTAAGACGCCCCGCTGATGGAGACCGAGGTGGACACCAAGTCGAGATCGCGGCAGATGCGCAGGCTGGCGTATTCCAGCATCATCGGCAGGATGGCGACGAAGTTGGCATCCGAGGGATTGACGACCGCCATTTGAGCGATCTGCGTCACATAGGTCGAGTACGTCAATCCAGCCATGTCATCACCTCTTGGTCTGGGCCACTATAGCCCAGTTTGCCAAGCCATCCAACCTGCTTCCGCAGGCGCGCAAGGCAGAGCGGTCTCGGCCCCACAGCACCTCGACGTCCTGATCTGTCAGATCGCGCTCAGGGAGCCGCGCAGGGGCCGCGCAGGGGGTCATCAGGCTGGGCGGCGGGCCCAGTCGGTCACCGCTGGTTGAGGCGCAGGACGCGAGACACAGGAAGGCAGGAAGCAGCAGGTTCTTGGGCATTGGCGGCGTCCTCCAGCTGGACGGAAAGGTCGGCCCGGGCGGCCTCTGCGGCGAGGCGCTCCGCCTCTTTGCGCGAGGCGAGATCGGCGGCCTCCATTTGGTCGCTCTGGGCCCGTGCAAGCTCCGCGTCGTCCTGCAAGGAGCGGAATTGGTATCCAGCGACGAAACCGATGGACAGGGCGACAGCGATCACTCCAAGCCTTCCAAACACAGCTTCACCTCTTCACGGCGGCGGGTGACCAGTCCGGGCAGCCGGACGCCCCGGGCATAGACGTATTCCTGCATCTTGGTGCAGGCAGACATCTGGCGGCCCTCGTTGTACAGGGGCGCGATCTTCTTCTGGAAGACCCCGATGCCGAGGTTGTAGGAGAACGACACGAAGGCCGCGAAGGTCTTGTCGCTGACGGGCCGGGTCAGGGCCTTTTCGACCCCGTCCGCGAACTCAGCGACACGCCCGGCGGCCATCTCCTTGCACTGGGCCAGCGTGTAGGTGTCCCCAAGCTTGACGCCGCGCGTCTCGCCCATGCAGACGGTCGGAATGCCGACCGGGTCGCGATAGGCGACGGTGCGGACGCCCTCGAAGCCGACCAGAAGGCTGGCGGCCAAGGCGATGCCTGCGGCGTGTTTCCTCTTCATTTCGACCCCCCGATGTTCGGCAGAGCTGCCCGCATGGTGACAGTCCCTGACCCCAAGATGATCAGCATGAACGGCGACGTGTCGCCGTACGCTGCACTCAATACCAGCCCGATCATGCCCAGCGGGTGGAAGACGTCGATCACCAGCAGGACGCCCGAGAGGATCATCAGGATGCCGATCCAGAAGGTGGCGGATTTGGGGCGAAGGTACTTCATTTGCGCAGATACCACGTCAGGAGGCCGCCACCAACCAGCCAGAAGCCCTTGTCGAGAACCGTCTCGATCACGCCCCGGCGGATGGAGCTTTTCTCCAGAGCCGACATCTTGCTTTCGATCTTGGACTGGGCCTCTTCGTAGCGGTCCATCCGCTTGAAAAGCGTCACCATGCGCTCTTCGATGCGGGCCATCGTCACCATGGCGTCGGTGAGCTGGTCCAGTTTGTTTTCGATACGGACCAGCCGATCTTCCGTCATTTTGCGATCCCATCCATGATCGAGAGCAGGGCATGGAAACAGGCCTTGGCCTCTTCCGCGATGTCGTCACGCTCCCGAAGCTTGTTCAGCTCCGCAAGGGCTTCCTTGCGATCATCCCACGTCAGGTGGCTGGTCGGGTAGTTTTCCAGTCGGCGGCGCATGATCTCGCCGCCCATCAGGTGCGCGCCGGTCAGGACATAGGCGGCGCCCGCGATCTTCTTCTCGTCGGTCAAGCTTGCGACGTACGACGCGGCAGCGGTTGACGAAGGGACTTCGAGCCCCATCTCTTCAATGTCGAGGGCCAACCGACTGGTCCGGTGCAAGCAGACCGGAAGGGTGACGTCGACAGCGGCATGGATGACCAGCAGGGCCTCCAGCCATTGCGCGTACCAAAGCTCCGGTGGATTGCCGGAGGCCATAGCCTTGCCCACCACATGCGCCTCGCAGGCGTGGTGCAGGCTCCTCGTTGCCTCCCAGAGCGGTCCCGGCATCAAAGCACCTCATAGTAAGTTTGCGTGTTCAGAAGCATGCTGAGAGTGATCGTCACGTCCCCGCTTCCGAGAGACTTAACCTGAATGACGTCCCCTGTCACCAGATTGAAGTCGCGCATCGGGATGATGTTTTCGACGCCGTTCGTGATGTCCAGCGCCGGGATGATCGGATAGACCACGACGCCGTCCACCTTGACCACGATGATCGAGATCGGCTGGGGCGTTCCATCGGCGGTGCAGGCCGACATGGCCGTGATGATCGCGGTCACATTGCGCGGGATGAAGGAGCCGTTCGCCTGTTGCTCCAGATAGCCCGGCACCTGATAGACCGTCAGGTACTTGTTGGTGGTGCTGTATGGCTCTGAGGTGTCCTTCAGGGAGACCTCGTACAGGTTCAGGGGCGCGGACGGCGTCTTGATTACCACGGGCCAGAACTCGGAGCCGTAAAGCGTCTGTGGCGCGGCGTTCAGGTCGCCGACCCCCGACAAAATCCTGATGCGGGTGCCGCTGCCGATCAGGACATGCGCGGCGCTCACAAGGTCAGCTGCGCCGTTTGCGGTCTTGGTGACCGTGGCTGTGCCCTGCAAGACCTGCGGCGCGGAAAGGAGGTCGGCAGAGGCCTGCTGCTGGACCGTCACATAGCAAAGGGCTTCGATGAGCTGGTGGACCGGCTCAAGGGCAGCGGAGCCTTGAATGATGCGGGTGTAGAGCGCGGTCCCGAGTACGGTCTGCGCGCCAGACTGGACGGCGCCGGATGCATGCAGGACGCGGATGGTCTGGGAGGTGCCTTGGACCGTCTGAGCGATGCCAGTCAGCGCGGCGGAGCCATAGTGCATCTTGCGGCGCTCAGCCGTTCCAGCGAGAACCTGATGAGGACTGGTCAGCGCAGCCGAGCCGTTGACAAGCTTGGTCGTTCCAGCCGTGGCTAGTGGGGAACTGGCAAGCGGCTCGGTGGCGCTGAACATCTAGGGTTTCTCCGGTGTCTGGGTCAGACTACCACATTTACGGCGCCGTGGGCCAGTCAACTGCGGTCGGGAAACCGGGCTGATTGGTGATGTCCCGCAGGGCTTGGCGATAGGTCGCCCACTTCGCCTGATCGACCGGGACGTCGGCCAGCTGCGTCCAGTCGGACTGGCTCAGGAGTTCCTGACGGGTTGCCCTGACGCTTTGGGCGACCTCTGCAATGCGCTGCGCGATCTCGTCGGGGGAAGCCGGAGAGACCAGCCAGACTTCGGTCCACCTGCCGTCGATAAGGGACGGGTCGAGCCGCACGGCGTTCTGCCTGACGGCGTCGAAGGGTTGTGGAATTTCGCTCGGCACGACCGGGAAGACGCCGAAGTCGGCCAGTCGCTCCTCCGGGATTGCGCCGGGGAATGACGTGTTGGGATTGTCGCGGCGAAGCTCGCCGACCCCGTACGGGAAGACGATGGAGCCGTCATCTTGGACCTTGACGTACATCACTTCCCCTCCAGTTGCTGCTCGATGACTTCCAGCATGACGCGCTCTTTGTCCTGCTCGGCCAAGCTGGATTGCAGCAGGCTTTTCAGGTGTTCCGCAAAATCCACCATGTGGGGCTTGTCGGCGTGTTCTTTTTCGACCTTCTCGATTGCCAGTCTGAAGTTGTCGATGTTGATCTGGTAATTGGTGAAGCCCTTGCGGCGATCTGCGGCGGCAGCGCGAAGGATTTCGAGGCGTTCATCTTCAAGGATATAGGTCATGACAGCTCCGGTGAGAATGCGACACCATTTCCGTCTCCAACCGGAAGACTTGTGGGGTCCGAATATTTGATCCCAAATCCTGTCGAAGAGGACCAAGGATAGGTGTTCAGTTGCGGGGATATTGAACTCGCCACTGCGACGTTATCCCCGGTCAGGGAGAAGGAAATTCCAAGTCCTTGACCAGATGGCAGGGTCGCGGGATTGGAATACCTTGCGCCAAAGCCAGTCGAAGAAGACCACGGGTAAGCGCTTATGACGGGTGCGGTGGTCGTCACAACGGCAATCGCGTCCCCAAACGGAGAGAATGCAACGCCATTCGTGGTTCCAGCGGGGAGCGTCGTGGGGTTGGAGTACTTGACCCCAAATCCGGTAGCCGCAGACCAAGGATATGCGCTCACATAAGGGGAACCGACGTGGGAGACCGCAATCGCGTCACCAGCTGGTGAGAAAGCGACACCGTTCCCGTTCCCGGTAGGGAGGGTCGCGGGATTGGAGTATTTCGTCCCGAACCCGGTCGCCACAGACCATGGGTACGCGCTCACATAAGGGGAGGTGGTGTGTGCGACAGCGATGGCGTTACCGGCGGGAGAAAATGCAACACCGCTTCCGGTGCCGGTTGGAAGGGTCGCTGGATTGGAATATTTGGCCCCAAAGCCGGTGGATGAAGACCAAGGGTACGCGCTCACGAAGGGGGAGTTGACGTGCGCAACAGCAATCGCATCTCCAGCCGGAGAAAACGCAGCGGTTCGACCAGAACCAGCGGGAAGCGTTGCTGGATTGGAGTACTTTGCCCCAAATCCAGAGTAGGAAAAAGCATAAGCCGTCAGAAATGGGCTGGTGGAGTGCGCGACGGCGAGCGCATTTCCAGATGGGGAAAATGCGACACCGTTTCCATTCCCTGTCGGCAAAACCGAGGGGTCTGAAATCTTCGATCCCGGCCCGTAACCTGCGGAGAAAGGAAATACGTATACATATACCGAGTTATTCTTTGCCAAAGCGACAAAGTTTGTACCAGATGTCGCTCCTGCCATGCGGGTGTAGAGCATCAGGAATTACCAACTCGCGCCCCGTAATACACGCCAGCAACACGCCAGATGATAATGGCGGTGTAACCCGACGTGTTAAGCAGCGGAGCAGTTGCGTTGTTCGTCTTCCAAGAGATCGTCGGCCACGTAATGGAGAAAGCCGAGCCATCATCCACCATGATGGTCATGGATTGACCATCAGAAAAGCTGAAAGTCGGCGTCGAGTTGTTGGTCAGCGTCCACGTCTGGATCGTGCCATTGGTCGGATTGATCGCGGGGGTGGTCCCCGTGATGGCAAAAACGGCTTCGGTGATGCTGCTGCTGAAGGACGTCGCCCCGCTCAGCCCGATGGTGCCAGTCAGTGTCGGGCTGGCCGTGGGCGCCTTGGAGTTCAGCTGGGTCTGGATGGCCGAGGTGACGCCATCGACATAGCCGATCTCGGTGGACGAGACGTTCCCGATGCTGGTGGTGGACGGAAGCACGACGGTGCCAGTCACGGTGCCGCCGTCAGAGGGCAAGAAGTCTCCAGCTGCCACCGACAGCATGATGACCGCGTTCGCCGTGGCGTTGATCAGAGACGTGCCGCCAGCCGACGACTGGATGACGGTCGTGCGGGCGATCTGCGGCCCGGTCGTGTTGTAGGTTCCGGTCCCGATCTCCCAGTCGGAGCCGTCCTCGATCACATAGCGCAGCGTGTCGCCATTCGTCAGGCTGGAGATCGCCGACGCAAAGGACTGATAGCCCGAAACGGGTGCGCCAAGGATGAAGTTGCCAAGCGCCGGGGCGGCGGCGGCATTGACCTTGACGCGGTTTCCATATTTGAGGGCCATCTATCCTGTCCTCACGAAGCGGGCTGGGTGTAGGTGATCCCGGTGATCTGGAGGCGGTCGGCGACGTTGAAGGTGGTGTCGGTGAAGATGAAGTCGAAGCCCGACGTGGTCCCCACGGTCCCCGTGCAGACAGCCGCGCCGCCGCTGGTCTTGACCGTGTAGCTGTCCACCACGCCCGCATTGGTCGCGGTCGCTTCGGCGAAGACGTTCGCAGTCGCGGAGCCCGAGGCAGCGGCGGAGAAGGCCGGGGACGGCGTGATGACGGTCACGATGATCGTGCCGGGGGTCGAGCTGTTGTAGAACTCGATGCTCCCGCCGCTCCAGAGGGGCGTGACCCCATCGACGGCGGCGTTCCGGGCGTTGTTCTGAAGGATCATCTGAGGTCTCCCTTACGGAATGATAGTGAACTGTTCGCGCTGGTTCAACACGAAACTGAAATGCGCCGTGAGGGTCGCCCCGGTGGAGGCCTTGATCTGGATCACCTGCAAGGACTTGATGACCTGACGGTTCAGATCGACGTTCACGAAGCTGTTTGCGCCCACGGTCATGCTCTCGACGATGGGGTATTCGTCATAAGGGCCGGGGCTGTACGGGTCGGGATCGGTGGCCTGCGGATCGAGGATTTGGACGTCGAACGTCGCCGAGCTTCCGCTGGTATTGACGACCATCACGCTGGTGACGATGGCGGCTGCCGCCACAAAGTACGCGGCGGTCGGCCCGGTCGCGGGGACCAGATAGACCGGGACGTCATAGAGCGTCGTCCAAGTGTCGCCGAACTCCAGTCGGACGACCTCGAAGAGGTTCAGCGGTGGCCGTGCGGTGGTGATGACTGCCAAGGTTTAACCCCCAAGAGCGATGATCAAAGGAAGGGCGATGTTCTGGACGCCCCGGGAGAACGCCTGACCTTCGATGGTGCTGCGCTCGAAGTCTACACGAAGATCGGGCCCAAGGTAAGTGTCGCCGTTCTCGGTGCTGAAGGTCGCATAGATGCGGCCCCCGTTGATCTTGATCAGCGTGGTGAGCGGGAAGGCCTCGCCCGTGCCGCCTTGGGCGACCGGCATGGAGTTGTAGTTGATGCCAGCTCCGGCGTACGACAGCTGCTGGTTGTTCGCCTCGATCAGGGAGGCGAAAATCTGGGCATAGGGGTTCAGCGAGGGCGACGTCGAGATGGCCGTCGCGTTCGTGACCGTCTGGATCATGCCGATCAGCTGGGAGACCATGGACTGGGCGCCGAGGTCGGTCACATAGGTGTTGACCTCTTCCGCCACCTGCGTCCAGCAGTCGATGAACAGGGTCGTCAGCTGGGTGAAGTCCGGGCTGGCCGACCAGACAAGGTTGCCGTCCCAGTTCACCAGCTTCTGCACGAAGTACTCGCTGGCTCGGTACTGACCGCTTTCAAGGTCATAGGTCAGCTGGCGCAGCAGAGTGCGCGTATCGCGCTCGGTCTGGGCGATCTGGGTGGGGTTCAGCAGGTTCCAGTTGGGCTGGAGCGGGTAGCGCGTCCCCATGAGGTTGGCGACGATGGCCTCAAGGTTGGCGGTGATCTCATCCGCAGCATCGGTATAGGTGCCGACACCCGGGACGCTCGGGGCCTTGATGATGATCCGGTAGTCGGTGGACACCAGCGAGTAATCGCCAAAGGTGTTGTTGGAGTTTGCCAGCGTCACATGGCCGCCGAGGTGGCTCCAGATGCCCACGCGCGACCAGTTCGTGAAGACAGAGACAAGCTGGACGAAGGCGTCATGGGAGATCAGGTAGCCGACGCCATTGGGGTTGATCGCGGTGAAGCTGTCCACCACGACGGACTTCAGCGGGCTGTTCTCGCTGAGGACCGCGCCGTCCGCGAGGATGTTGCCGCCGCCGTACCCGGCAATCGACGTGAAGACCTCGTTCCCGTTCGCCCGGTCAATCGGGAGAACCATCTCGTCCTGCGTGAAGCTGTGCAGCTGGGAGCAATCCGCGATGTACGGCGACCGGGTGATGATGGCGTCAGGCTTGAAGGCAAAGGCGAAGCCCTTGGTCGGCGGCTCAAAGGTCTCGGTCAGCGGGTCAGCCGTGAAGGTGTCGTGCTGCAAGCCCCGGAAGCTGAAGCCACGTACCTTGATGCCCGAGGTCATCAGGAACATGTTGTTGACCTCCTGCCCGGTCGGCAGTTGCAGGTTGGTCACGCGGAGGTCGTACCCATAGAGGGCGCAGTCGGGCGGGATCACGGTGTCCGGCTGGACCGTGTAAGTGCCGGGGTGGACGATGACGATGCCCGGGCTGCCGCTGGCGGTCAGGGCGGTCAGGGCGGCGTTGATGGTCGCCTTCGGCTTGGTGATGCTCTTGCCGTCGTTGCTGTCGCTTCCCGTCATGGTGACATAGAAGGTCCGCGCAACCGGAAACTCCGGGATGGAGCTTTGGGGCCACTGGAAGTTCGGCGGAACCACGACACCAGCCGCCGGGGTGACGGCGGAGTACAGGGCCTGATCGGCCAGCAGCGCCCGGTCGGCGACGAGCGCATGGTCAGCCTCGTCGGCGTGAGCGACATCGGTCACCAGATCGGTGATCTGCTTGATGGTGATCTTGACCGAGGTTCCCGCCTGAACGCTTTCGAGAGGGTCGTTCAGACTGGCGCTGATGCCAGTCGGCAGGTTCGGAATTTGGACGTTGCTCATTTCAGCGGACCAGTCTCTGGGACATCAACGTTACCATACGGCAAACCGGGATCGTTGTCACCCGGTGCATTGGGGTCGGTGCCGGGGCGCTCGTTCAAGCTGCCATTGGCGAAGCCGGTCTGCTGCACGACACGGTTTCCGCCGTCCATCAGGCCGCGCACGTCGCCGCCGGGCACCGCGATGCCAGTCTTGGCGTTCACGCTGTTCCTGATGGTCGACCGGAAGTCGGTCGAGGCGTTCACGAAGTCTTCCGGGCGGGCGTTCATGATGGGCGTGGGGTCTGCGGGCAGGACGATGGAGCGCAGCTGCTGCTGGGGCGTGTCGCTGCACGGGCCGCACACCAAGATGCGCTTGTTGATCAGCCCGGCGCCAGCCCAGTCGAACTGCCAAGACAGGTCGACGTGGTTGTACCGCGCGCCGCAGCGGTCGCAGATAGCGTGGGCCTGCGGATTGCGCGCAGACGTCCTTGCTCGGCCTGACCGCGAAGCATAGCTCACCGGAAGTACCCTCCGATCATCGGGCTGATATAGGTCGGCACGTTCTCGACGTTCTGCTCGGCGGCGATCTGGTAGCTCTCGTCGGCCTGCGCCTTGAGCCCCACGGCCATCTGCGGCGCCCAGATGCGCGCCAGCCGGTAGGCGAGCCCGTCCGAGAAAGCCTCCAGCCAGAGGTACGGAACCTCGACCTGCTGCCCGCTCTGGAGGTTTGCGTCCTGAATGCGCCGTACGCGGTAGTACTTGAGCGTCGTCGCGCTGGTGCCGTCCGGGACGGGCCAGAGCGTGATGGTCGGGGCGATCAGGCGGTCGAACCAGAACGACGTGGGGAAGCCCTGCTGGGCCTTGTTCGGGTACGAGGCGTACTCGGTGCGGGAGATGGGCATGATGACCCTGTCCGGGCCCCCAGCGGTCGTGTAAGCGTCGAGGATCATGACCGTGCTGGGGTCGACGTCATAGGTCGCCTGCCCGGCCACGAGCGGCGTGGTGATCAGGTCGACGGCCCAGAGGTTCACGCCTTGGTTCGACCAGCGCGAGAGCATCATGTTGGTCGCCATGCGGGCGCTTTCCATATGCTCTTGCAGGACGGCGGTGGGGCGGATGCCGATGTTCTGATAGGCGTACAGGACGATCTCGCCCAGCGCCGGATTGAACTGATAGGTTCCGCTGGTGGTCATCAGAGCGTCCCGTCGTTCTTGATCAGCATGCCCGTGAAGCTCGCCATGATCCTGTCCGGGCCAGTCGCGCTGTTCAGGACCGTGTCATAGATGTCGGTCTTCTCGGGCACCATGGTCGGGGGCGCATAGGGGAAGAACTGGAAGGTGTTGGCCGCGAAAATCTTGGCCGTGGAATAGTCGATGCCGTTGATGACCCCCCGGAAGTCGACGGTCATGTACTGCTGGGTGGCAAGGCCCGAGGTGCTGAGGCTGCCGCCCGTGACGAGGAGGGTGTACCCAGCAGGGACGGTATAGACTGCCATCTGGGTCTTGTTGTCGCCATCCGAGATGAAGCTGTAAACGTTCGCCGGGACACCAGCCGTGACCGTGCCCGTGCCGAAGCAGATGCTGCCGGTCGGGGCGCCGCTGACCACGGTCATGTCGTTGACGCGGAGGTACGACTTGGTCGA
>JACCDU010415997.1_pt1 | contig 31845 bp, 24 predicted proteins | sample 7446081 | NCBI WGS metagenome assembly JACCDU01 (sample SAMN15323447, study PRJNA562643) | freshwater metagenome | isolation source: river surface water | place: USA:Blue River Watershed | collected 2017-08-17
CACAAGCTGCCCGGCTGGCCGGAGCGCGTGCGCATCATGCAGGCGAACTGGATCGGCAAGTCGACCGGCGTGCGCTTCGCGTTCCCGCACCAGATCAAGGACGCAGAGGGCAAAGTCATCCAGGACGGCAAGCTGTGGGTATTTACCACCCGTGCCGACACCATCATGGGCGTGACCTTCTGCGCGGTCGCTGCGGAACATCCGCTGGCCACGCATGCCGCGCAAAACAACCCGTCACTGGCCGCCTTCATCGCCGAATGCAAGCAAGGCTCGGTGATCGAGGCCGACATGGCGACGATGGAAAAGAAGGGCATGCCGACCGGCCTGTTCGTCACGCATCCACTGACCGGCAAGCAGGTCGAAGTCTGGGTCGGCAACTATGTGCTGATCACCTATGGCGACGGCGCAGTGATGGGCGTACCCGCGCATGACGAGCGTGACTTCGCATTTGCGAAGAAATATGACCTGCCCATTGAGCAAGTCATCGCGGTAGGTGACAACGCTTTTTCGACCGATACATGGCAAGAGTGGTATGCGGACAAGGAAAACGGCCGCTGCATCCACTCCGGCAAGTACGATGGCCTGGGCTATCAGGCCGCCGTTGATGCAGTCGCCGCCGATCTCGCCGCGCAGGGTGTCGGCGAAAAGAAGATCACGTATCGCCTGCGTGACTGGGGTATCTCGCGCCAGCGCTACTGGGGCACGCCGATCCCGATGATCCATTGCGACAGCTGCGGCGATGTGCCGGTGCCAGAGAAGGATTTGCCGGTGGTGCTGCCCGAGGATTGCGTACCGGACGGCAGCGGCAACCCGCTGAACAAGCATGCGCGCTTCCTGAAGGTCGATTGCCCAAGCTGCGGCAAACCTGCGCGCCGCGAGACCGACACGATGGACACCTTCGTCGACTCGTCCTGGTATTACATGCGCTATTGCTCGCCGGGCTCGAACGATGCGATGGTCGATGCGCGCAATGACTACTGGATGCCGATGGACCAGTACATCGGCGGTATCGAGCATGCGGTGCTGCACCTGCTGTATGCGCGCTTCTGGACCAAGGTGATGCGTGACTTCGGTCTCGTGAAGTTCGACGAACCCTTCGTGAACCTGCTCACGCAAGGCATGGTGCTCAACGAGACTTACTACCGCGAAGATGCCTCCGGCAAGAAGACCTGGTTCAACCCGGAAGACGTCGCATTGCAATTCGACGACAAGGGCCGCCCGGCGTCGGCGACGCTGAAGAGCGACGGCCAGCCGGTGCAGATCGGCGGCACCGAAAAGATGTCGAAGTCGAAGAACAATGGCATCGACCCGCAGGCCATCATCGACCAGTACGGCGCCGATACCGCGCGCCTGTTCACCATGTTCGCATCGCCGCCGGAGCAGACGCTGGAATGGTCGGGCTCGGGCGTTGAAGGAGCGCACCGCTTCCTGCGTCGCGTATGGAACTTCAGCTACGCGAACGCGTCGGGCTTGTCGCCGGTGATTGCGCCGACCGCGTCCGCGAATGCCGACATCAAGACGCTGCGCCGCGAAGTACACAAGGTGCTGCAGCAGGCCGACCATGACTATGGCCGCATTCAGTACAACACCGTGGTGTCGGCCTGCATGAAGCTGCTGAACCTGCTGGAGGGTGCGAAGCTCGGCGACAGCGCCGACGCAAAGGCAGCGCTCGGCGAGTGCCTGGGCATCTTCCTGCGCGTGCTGTACCCGGTCGCACCGCATATCACCAGCGAGCTGTGGCAGGCGCTCGGCTATGCGCAAGCGCATGGCGACATTCTCGATGCGCCGTGGCCACAGGTGGATGCAAGCGCGCTGGAGCAGGCCGAGATTGAAATGATGGTGCAGGTCAATGGCAAACTGCGTGGCAGCATCACCGTCGCGAAAGACGCGGACAAGGCTGCGATCGAAGCTGCCGCACTGGCGAATGAACAGGTCAGCAAGTTCCTCGAAGGCGCGCCGAAGAAGGTGATCGTCGTACCGGGCAAGCTGGTGAACATCGTCGCCTGAGCCAACGCCAGCCAACACTAGCCAACCCGCCCGACTCAAACACAGGGAGAACCGCCGTGAACAAGCAACGCAGAAGCCTGCTGGCCGTGACCGCCGCTCTGACCGTCGCCTGTACGCTGCCGCTGGCCGGCTGCGGTTTCCACCTGCGCGGCTCGACGCCGGATTCGCGGCTGCAGTTCGATACTGTCCATCTGGCCGCCAGCAAGGGCACGCCGCTGGAGCGCGAGCTGCGCGGCGCAATCCTCGCGCAGGGCGCGACGCTGGCCGCTGACCCGAAAGAAGCGGCGGTCACGCTGCGCATCCTGTCCGAAGCGCAAGAAAAGAAGATCCTGACGCTGAACGCGCAGGGCCAGGTACGTGAATTCAGCCTCACCTACCGGCTGCGTTTCGAGGTGGCCGACAAGGCCAACCGCAAGCTGCTGACGCCGGACGAGATTTCGCTGCAGTCCTATCTGTCGTATTCGGAATCGCAGGCACTGGCGAAGGAAACCGAAGAGCGCATGACCTTCATCGACCTGCGCCGCGACGCGGTGAATCAGGTGATGCGGCAGCTGGCGCGCGTGAAGCCGGAACAGGTGGCACAGTCCGGCGCATCGTCCGGCGCATCGTCCGGCACAACGCCCGCCGTATCGTCAGCCGCTGATGATCTTCCGGTGCAGCCGCCGACCTGCGCGGTCGCCACCCAAGAGAACTGCAAGTAAGCCTGATGCAGCTGCGTGCCGACGCGCTGGATGCGCATCTCGCAAAAACGCTGGCGCCGCTGTATGTGATTACCAGCGACGAGCACTTGCTCGCCATCGAGGCAGCCGACCGCGTGCGTGCGAAGGCGCGCGCCGCCGGCTTCACCGAGCGCGAAGTACTGGTGGCGGACCGTCATTTCAAATGGGGCGAGCTGCTGGCGGCGAACCAGAGCCTGTCCTTGTTTGGCGACCGCAAGCTGATCGAGTTGCGCATCCCGACCGGCAAGCCGGGCAAGGAAGGCAGCGCCGCGTTGCAGGACTATGCGCGCGCCTGCGCGCAGGCGCCGGAAGCGGCCGACACACTGACGCTGGTCACGCTGCCGAAGCTGGACTGGCAAGCGCAGAAAAGCGGCTGGGTCACTGCGCTGCAGCAGTCGGCGGTCTATATCGACATCCCGCTGGTCGAGCGCCATCAGCTGGCGAACTGGATAGGCCAGCGACTGGCCGCTCAGGGGCAAAGCGCCGACAAGCAGGCGCTGGATTTCATGGTCGAGCGTGTCGAGGGCAACCTGTTGGCCGCGCACCAGGAAATCCGCAAGCTGGCGCTGCTGTATCCTGAAGGACGGCTGTCGTTCGAACAGGTACAGGATGCGGTGCTAAATGTCGCCCGCTACGATGTGTTCAAACTGTCCGAAGCGATGCTGGCCGGCGACCCGGCGCGACTGGTGCGCATGCTCGACGGCCTGAAAGGCGAAGGCGAAGCGCTGCCGCTGGTGTTGTGGGCCGTCGCCGAAGAGATACGCGTGCTGCTGAAGCTGAAAATCGGCATGAATGACGGCCGGCCGCTGCCGATGCTGCTCAAGGAATACCGGATATGGGGCCCGCGTGAACGACTGATGGGGCCGGCGCTGAACCGGCTGCAGCTGCGCACGCTGGAAGCGGCGTTGACGCAGGCGGCGCAGGTCGATCGCATGATCAAGGGCTTGCGCGCGCAACAGTTCGCAGGTGACTCGTGGGATGCACTGTTGCAGCTGGCACTGAAGATCGCGAAGGGCGACAAGCGCTGAACGACACAATGCGAGTGCGCGCACCCGGATACCTACGGATGAAACGCACCGGCTACTTGCGCTACCTGCCCGAGGCAGCACGGACCAATGAATTTTGCCGGCATCAGTGACGTCGGCCGCACCAGAAACATCGTTACACACAGATACAGACAGATTCAGATAGATTCAGACAGACATCGTCAGGAAGCAAAGACCATGGACATCCAGCAATACATGACCGACATTGGCCGCGCGGCACGCAAGGCATCGCGCGCGATGGCGAAGGCAGACACTTCTGCGAAGAACCGCGCACTTGAACTGATCGCGGCCGCGATCCGCCGCGATGCGGCGCTGCTGACTGCCGCCAACCAGAAAGATCTGGATGCCGCGCGCGCGAATGGCCTCGCGGCCGCGATGGTGGACCGCCTGACACTGTCGGAAAAGGCGATCGCGACGATGGCCGAGGGGCTGGAGCAGATTGCATCGCTGCCCGATCCGATCGGCGAGATCAGCAACATGAAATACCGTCCGACCGGCATTCAAGTCGGCCAGATGCGGGTGCCGCTGGGCGTGATCGGCATCATCTATGAAGCGCGTCCGAACGTGACGGTGGATGCGGCCGGCCTGTGCATCAAGAGCGGCAACGCGACCATCCTGCGCGGCGGCTCGGAAGCGATCCATTGCAATCAGGCGCTCGCGAAGATCGTGAAGGAAGGCCTGGCTGGCGCAGGACTGCCCGCCGACGCAGTGCAGATCATCGAAACCACCGACCGCGCTGCGGTCGGCGCATTGATCACGATGCCGGAATTCGTCGACGTGATCGTGCCGCGCGGCGGCAAGGGCCTGATCGAGCGCTTGATGAAGGAATCGAAGGTGCCGATGATCAAGCACCTCGACGGCATCTGCCATGTATACATCGACGACAAGGCCGATATCGCAAAGGCGCTGCCGGTCGCCTTCAATGCGAAATGCCACCGCTATGGAACCTGCAACACGATGGAGACGCTGCTGGTCGCACGTGCAATCGCGCCCACCGTACTGCCCGAACTGGCCAAACTGTATGCGGACAAGCAGGTCGAGCTGCGTTGCGACCCGGAGGCGATGACGATCCTCGCGGGCTACCCGCAGCTGAAGGCCGCCGTCGAAGAGGACTGGCGCACCGAGTACCTCGATGCGATCCTGTCGGTGAAGATCGTATCCGGCGTCGACGAAGCGATCGACCACATCAACACGTACTCGTCGCAGCACACCGATGCGATCATTACCGAAGACTACAGCCGCGCGATGCAATTCCTGCGCGAGGTGGACTCCGCATCGGTGATGGTGAACGCATCGACGCGTTTCGCCGATGGCTTCGAATACGGGCTCGGTGCCGAGATCGGCATCTCGAACGACAAGCTGCATGCGCGCGGCCCGGTCGGCCTCGAAGGCCTGACCTCGCTGAAGTATCTGGTGCTGGGCCACGGCGAAGTCCGGGTCTGAACCACACCACCCGAGCAACGAGCCCCCGACAGACATGCTGTCTCCCGACCTGTACCAGTGGATCAAGGCGTTCCACATCGTCTTCATTGCGAGCTGGTTTGCCGGCCTGTTCTACCTGCCACGCATCTACGTGAACCTGGCGATGGAAACCGAGCCGGTCGCGCAGGCGCGGCTGCTGCTGATGGCCAACAAGCTGTATCGCTTCATGACGATACTGATGATCCCGGCATTGGCACTCGGTTTGTGGCTATGGCTGGGCTATGGTGTCGGTAGTGGCAGCGTCTGGATGCATGTGAAGCTGCTGCTGGTGCTGCTGCTGATCGGCTATCACCATGTCTGCAAGCGCCTGCTGAAAAAATTCGAGCGCGGCGAGAACACGAAGTCACATGTCTGGTATCGCTGGTTCAATGAAATGCCGGTGCTGGGCATGTTCGCGGTCGTGATCCTGGTGGTGGTGAAGCCCTTCCAGTAAGCTGCCGCGAGCCTACAAGAACCATTCCACAACAACAAATCAAGCATCCCGGATCACCGGGACCACCGAGGAGCCCCCAATGAGCAAGACCGTCGAATACTTCCTGGCGCCGCAATCGCCGTGGGCCTATCTGGGCCATCCACACTTCATGGATATCGTGAAGCGGACCGGCGCGACCGTGCAGCTGAAGCCGGCCGACGTGAACAAGATATTCGCTGCCTCCGGCGGCGTGCCGGTCGGCCAGCGTCCGCCGCAGCGCCAGGCGTATCGTCTCGATGAGCTGCGCCGCTGGAGCACGCACCTGCAGCGAACCCTGAACCTGCACCCGAAATTCTTCCCGGTCGCAGGTGACACCGCGTCGAAGCTGATGATCGCAGCGATGCACGTCGGCGGCACCGACAAGGCACTGAGTCTGGCCGGCGCACTCGGCAGCGCGGTCTGGGCCGAGGAAAGGAATATCGCCGATGCCGATATGCTGGTCGCGATTGCGAACAGCGTGGGCCTTGATGGTGCTGCACTGCTGGCGATGACCGACAGCGATGCGGTCAATGCGGACTATGCGCGCAACACCGAGGATGCAATCGAGGCCAAGGTGTTCGGTGTGCCCTGGTACCGTGTCGATGGCGAAGGCTTCTGGGGCCAGGACAGACTCGAATTCGTCGAGCGGCTGCTGTCGGCCTGACAACGTCGAATGACATTGAATCAAACCGACTGGCGGCGCACTTGGGCCGCCGGTCACCACGGATAAAGGGTCCACCATGAATCTCTCATATTTCTGTCCCTGCCCGCGCGGGCTCGAAACGGCACTGGCCGACGAACTGGCCGAGATTGCGCAAGGCTCGCGCACGCTGAAGGTGCACAGCACCGTGCCCGGCGGCGTGCACTGCTCCGGCCAGCTGGCCGACGCGATGCGCATCAACCTGCATTCACGGATCGCATCGCGCGTGCTGCTGCGCATCGCGCATGGCAGCTACGCCAATGAAAATGACATCTACGACCTGACGCTGGCGTCGCGCTGGGAAGACTGGTTCGGGCTCGAGCACACGATCCGGGTCGATGTCACTGCGATCAAGTCGCCGCTGAAGAGCCTGGAATTCATCACGCTGAAAATCAAGGACGCAGTCTGCGACCGTTTCCGCGACCAGAACGGCAAGCGCCCCTCGGTGAATACGCGCACGCCCGACATGCGCATTTCCGGTTTCCTCGATGCGCGCACGTTCACGCTGTATCTCGATACCTCGGGCGAGCCGCTGTTCAAGCGCGGCTGGCGACAGGAGACTGGCGATGCGCCGCTGCGAGAAAACCTCGCCGCCGGCCTGCTGCGCACCGCTGGGTGGAAGCCCGGCACGCCGTTGCTGGACCCGATGTGCGGCTCCGGCACGCTGCTGGTCGAGGCTGCACAGATGCTTGCCGGCATACCGCCGGGCATGCAGCGTGGCTTCGCATTCGAGAAATTCAAGTCCTTCAAACCGGCAGACTGGGCAGCTGTGCGTGATGCCGTGAAGCCGCCGCTTGCACCGGCCGAGCCGACCATCTTTGGTTCGGACATTTCCGGCGACATGCTAGTCATGGCACGCAACAACCTGCAGCGTGCGGGTATTCCCTTCGACGTGCCGCTGAAACAGATCGAGGCGCAGGAAGTGAAGCCTCCCACCGAGCAGCCCGGCCTGCTGATTGCGAACCCGCCGTATGGCGAGCGTATCGATGTGCGTGGCGACCGCAATCAGGAACCGGATGCACTGGCGCTCGCGTTCTTCAGCGCATTCGGCAGCACGCTGAAGACACGTTTTGCGGGCTGGACCGTCTGCATGTTCACGGCCGATCTCAGGCTGCCAAAAATGCTGCGCCTGAAGGAATCAAAAAAAACGCCGTTCTTCAACGGCGCGATCGAGTGTCGGCTGTTCCGCTTCGAGATGGTGGCCGGCTCGAACCGGCGCGACAAGCCGCAGGCATGAAAAAACGCCGTCGTGTGACGGCGTTTTCTGGTTGCCAGAGATGCAGGGAACAGATCAGCTGGCTTCGGCCATGCTCCAGCCGCTCGCCTGCACGCGAGGATTGGCTATCTCCCAATCGCCGTCGGGTGCAATCGTGACGCGTACGCTGACTTTGAGTTTCGCGTCATTGCTGACTTCGAAGCTGACTCCGTGATCGTCAAGGGTTTTCGCACGCATCGGCTTGTTGCCATTCACTGTGGCATTGCTGTCCCAGCAATAGTCGATGATCAGCCTGCCGTCGGTGCTCTTCGACAGCGTGTAACTCGCGCGCGCCACCGCGAGTGGCATGATCGGCGTACCGTTACCAAGCCGGAGAATGGATTGCGACTTTTTCTGTGCGTCGTGCCGCAGGAACAAGGCATTTTTCAGGAAGTTGCCCAGGTTCTGGGAAGCGATGTTGCTCACAATGCCGGCGAAATCGCGGATCTGACCCTGGCCGATGTATGCGATGAACTCATCCGTATTTTTCAGTCGGGTCAACTGGCCTGCCTGATCACGGCAGTAATAAAAGGAATTGTCGAAATCACGGATGAACGTCGGCTTCAGCTTGTCGGCATTCTTCTTGCGGTTGCCGTCAATATCAGTCACGTCTGACGTATCCTTTTCCCACGGTTTCAAGAACGCTGCATTGGCTGCGTCCGCGACGAACGCATCAAAACGGCTATCGTCGAGTGCGACGTCCATGTCGACAAGATCAACCGAGCCGAACCTGACGCGGGGCGACTCCGGCGTTTGTGGCGAGCTCCGGTCGCCCGAGCCGGCACGGGATCGGCTGCCATAAGCCTTGAAAACTTCCCCCACGGTCGCTGCAAGCTCCTCGGCTTTCTGCGTGAGTTTGCGCTGCAGCTTTCGGACACCAGAGAGTCTTTCCTTGACAGCCTCGCCGCGGGGTGTCGTCGCCGGCGACGAGTCGGCCGATGAGGTCGCTGACGTGGAGGCCGATGACACCGAGAGGCCCGATGATTTTGCGTCAGGCAAGCCACGCGGGCTCGGCGCAGGGCTGGGAGCCGGACTAACGCGAGGGCTGGAACGGCGGCTTGGGTTGTCTGCCTTCTTGTCGCCTGCGCGGGGGCTCGGACTCTGGCTTGGACTCAGGCTGCGGCATTGTTCAATTCTGGCAGACTTCCCGGAACGGCCACTGCCGCTCAGCGCCAGCGGTGTCACTTGTGCTCTGGAGGCAGGACCCGTGTTCTGGTGGCAGGGGCTTGCATCCTGCCCGACGGTGATACTGCTCCCGGAATGTTTGTCGCTCTTCGGAATCAGTACGAGTCTGGGTTCTGATGAAGCGAGGACAGCTGCAGCGTCTTTCAGGCACGGCAAGGGACTCTGCCTGAAAAAGCCAGGTACCAGCGCCGGGGCAGGCGCGTCAGGCAGCTGGCGAGGCTGGTTGAGCGGACTGCGGCGCTGCTTCAGCGTATTCAGGTGCTCATAGAATGCCCGATCAATCGCAGGCTTGGCGGGTGATGACGATGATTTTGGATGCATGACCTTATCTCCGAAGGAAGGCTGAAACGAAGAGGTCGGTGTCCCTGAGGCAATGATGGTTCCTTCAGTTACGATGCCGACCTGAGTAACCGATCATTGGGAGCCCCGGATCATGCTTCACACCAGCCCACGCGCCGCTCTGCTGCCCGGCGACGCTGACGCCAGCGCCGGCACTGGCGGCCTTCATTGATGAACCAAGCCCATGCCAGCGGTGCCCTGGCGATCTTGCTGGCTGCACTGGCCATGCTGGGCCCGTTCTCGGTCGATACCTACCTGCCCGCTTTCCCCGCGATCGCGGCGTCGCTGCATGCAAGCGCGCTCGAGGTACAGCAAACATTGACGGCCTATATGGCGTCGTTTGCGGTGATGATCCTGTGGCATGGCGCACTGTCCGATGCGTTCGGCCGGCGCAGCATCATCCTGGTGTCGCTGGCGGTGTACGCGGTCGCATCGCTGGGATGCGCGGCTGCGCACAGCATCGAATACCTGTGGGGTTTCCGCATCCTGCAAGGGGTATCGGCCGGAGCCGGGGTCGTGATCGGCCGCGCGATCACACGTGACCTGTATGCCGGCGCAGAAGCAGAGCGCATGCTGTCGCTGGTGACGATGATCTTTTCGATCTCGCCCGCGATCGCACCGATCATTGGCGGCTGGATCGTCAGCTATGCGAGCTGGCGCACGATCTTCCAGTTGCTGTTCGTGTTCGCATTGTTCATGCTGTGGATGTGCTGGCGCCGGCTGCCGGAAACTCTGCCCGTGGAAAAGCGCCAGGCCTTCCATCCGACTGCACTCTGGCGCAATTACCGGCAGATCTTCCTGTCGCGCCGTTTCCAACTGAAGGCTGCTGCAATCGCTTTCAATTTCTCCGGACTGTTCCTGTTTGTTGCATCTGCACCGGCGATCGTGACGCAGCATCTGGGCCTCGGTGCGCACCAGTTCGCGTGGCTGTTCGTGCCACCGGTGCTCGGCATTTTCCTTGGCGCGCTGGCGGCGAACCGCATGGCCGGCAAGGTATCGACGCAACGCCAGATCGCAGTTGGCTTCGTGCTGCTGGTAAGCGCCGGTGTACTCGGCACCGTGTACCACGCTCTGTTGCCCGCTGCCCTGCCATGGACCGTGCTGCCGCTGTTCTTCTACACGATGGGCATGTCGATCGTTGCGCCTTGCCTCACGTTGTTGATCCTCGATCTGTTCCCGCACATCCGTGGCACCGTCGCGTCCTGCCAGTCATTCACGATGACAATGCTTTCAGCGCTGGTCGCCGGCCTGGTGTCACCGCTGCTGAGTCATTCGATGGCCCTGCTCGCGGCGGGACAACTGGGTTTCGCACTTGCTGGGTGGATGTTCTGGCGGCTGTCGGTGGCGAATTCTCAGCACAGATGCAGCTGGTAGGCACAGAGCGCTTACTGCGCGAATAAAATGCGAGACCAATGCCGCAAATAGACTTTAAGTTTTATATTTATTATCGTGACAACAGCATACGCGATGATTTGTTGTTGATTTATTGATTTTTGACTTTAAACCCTGATTTCACAGGATTTCATATATTTCCAGAAGGAGCGGGAAGCCTGATTGAAGTGAGTATTATTTGGATATATTGGACATATCGGTATAAACTTAGAACCATAAGTATTTATTGTTACCAATTGAATACTTTGGGTTGCGCGTTGCCCGGAAGTGGCGAACAGACCGTGGCTACGTGCGAATTTTCGATTGCCTCATCTCCTTGTATTGACTCTCACAATGAAAACAACGACCAAGGCTGCACTCATTTCCTCAGCACTTCTTCTTTCTGCCTGCTCCACGACAACGGTCAATACGAACCGTACGACCGATATCCCGACGCCCTCCATCGCATCGACGAACTCCATTGCTAACATTGAAGTGGCGGAAGAGGTCTCCGGTGCTGGTTGCGCAAAAGAATTCCTGGTGCTTTTCAAGTCAGGCGACAACAAGTTCCTCGAAGTTCACGGCACCTCAGGCTCCAGCTCTGAAGACCGCGCGAAAGCAGCAGCGACGCACAAGGCACTCACCAATGGCAAAGGACTGACCACTGACATCATCGTTCATCCAGTTTGGGAGATCACCCGCGACAAAACGTTTTTTGGTTTGATCTCTGACGATGTCTGCGCGAAGGTCAAGGGCTATCGAGGTGTCATCAAGGGCTTCAAGCCTGCCGACACGCTCACCCAGCCAGCCAACGTTTCTGGCGGCGGCGTCACCAGGATGTTCAATTTCTGGCCGTTTAACTGAAACATCTCGAGCCACGATTGGGTGGCTCGGCGTTTCAATGGCGTTTGATCATTCAAAACAGAAGCCTTCGCTCCACTAAAGCTTCCACCCATTCGGAGTAGATATGCGTAGCATAAACAAATCCCTGATTGCATCCGCATTCATCATTACGATCCTGATGACATCGGGTTGTTCGACGATGTCATCTGCCTACGATTCCACAGTCGAGACCGTTTCCGGATGGTTCGGAAAAGGGGAGAAGAAGGCTGATTAAATCTGGTCTCGCACTGCTTGTCTTTCGATGCCGCCTGTATGGGGCATCATGTTTCTCAAGAAATCTGATGCGCGTCTTCGAGCAACGCTACTAAAATCGTGATGACATTGCAGTCAGCGCTACCCCCGCCTGGTGTCGCAGCTGATAAGTGATTCGATAGCACTCCTTATGGCCGTGGAGCCTGGTTTCACGCTGATAGCTCGAGGGTTCTGGAGACTATCGAGTAACGGCGCCGCCTGGCCCGCCTGAGCGACACTTATCTCCCTCGGTGCTGTCGCCCCTGTGAAGCAGCACCACCAACGTCGGGCCAGCGTCTGCTGTCATGTCGGCACCTGAGTTTCTCTACCGTATCCTTGCGTACCGATACTCCATCCGGCGGCAGTCGCTGCAAACTGTTATGCTTTCTCGGCAGCAATTCGGCTCGGCCCTACAGGCACGGGTCATCTAAAAAAAGCAAGGCCTCGCAGTAACGGCCTGCATCTGCCGAGGAGACATCATGAAAAAATTCAAATCCAGCGTAAGCGCCGCTGTCCTGATCAGCGCGGTGCTGTTGTTGTCCGGCTGCTCCACCGTGTCATCTGCTTACGACTCGACCGTGAGCACCGTCTCCGGCTGGTTCGGCAAAGGCGACAAGAAGGCCGATTGAGATGAGCATCATCTCACGCACAGGCGCGCTGCTGGTATGCGGCGCGCTGTCAGCGTTAGCTGACACTGCTTTGGCAGAGAATTGGGTGGAAATCTCTGCCAGCGCAGATGGCAAGGTTCGGCAATATCTGGACATCGACAGTATCGAGCGCAATCTCGGCAGCGTGGAAATGTGGCGCGTGCTCGATTACACGCAGAAGCCGGCACCTGAGATCCGGGGCAAGGCGTATGCATCACAGCGCATTCACCTCGAGTTCGATTGTGCCGCACGCTCGATGCGGCAAAGCTATGTTGGCTGGCATGCGGCGCCCGGGGGTAAGGGCGGTGTGGTGAACGAGGGTGCGGATTCGGAATGGCAGATCGATGCGTTTGACGAGCTGACGCTGCCGTTGTGGAGGATTGCTTGTGAGGATTTCAGTCTTCCGCCAACAACACCTCCGCGAAAATCATGATTTGAAAAATGGCGCGATATCTTGCTTTTTTCTTGTTTCAACTTCATCCGATAAAATGTCGGCATCGCGGGTGTAGTTCAATGGCAGAACGGCAGCTTCCCAAGCTGCATACGAGGGTTCGATTCCCTTCACCCGCTCCAGCCGGGCCGCACACGCAATCCGGCACACAGCCCATACACACCGTTTGTTGCCCTCTACCCGGGCCGTTTCAGCACTCATGTCCGACCACGACCAGCAAGACCCCGCACCGCAGCGCTCGATGCTGTACGACCCGACAGAACATCGGATTCGCAGCTTCGTCACGCGCGCCGGCCGGCTGTCGAGCGGGCAGGCGCGGGCGATGGAGGCATTCGGGCCGCGTTTCTGCCTGCCGTACGCAAAGCACTCGCTTGATGTAGAGGCAGCGTTTGGCCGGCATGCACCGACCATCCTGGAAATCGGTACCGGCATGGGTGAGACCACCGCGCATATCGCGGGGCTGATGCCGGAAAAGAATTTCATCGGCGTCGAGGTCCACACGCCTGGCATCGGCAGCCTGCTGAAGCTGATCGGCGAAAAACAGATTGAAAACCTGCGGCTGATCCAGCATGACGCGTTCGAGGTCGTCACGCACATGCTGGCACCGAATTCTCTGGCGGGCGTGCATGTGTTCTTCCCCGATCCCTGGCACAAGGCGCGTCACAACAAGCGCCGGCTGATTCAGGGGCCATTCGTCGAACTGCTGTGCTCGCGCATTGCGCCAGGTGGCTACATTCACTGCGCCACCGATTGGGAAGACTATGCGGTGCAGATGCTGGAGGTGCTCAGTGCCGAGACCTCATTGCGCAATACTGCCGATGGCTATGCGCCGCGGCCGGACTATCGCCCCGTGACCAAGTTCGAGAATCGTGGCCTGAAGCTCGGGCACGGTGTGTGGGATCTGGTGTTCACGAAGGTTTGACGGCAGCAATCACTGGATCGGGCATCTGCAAGAACGCACAGTAACCGGCTCCGTGCGCTGCACTCACGCATGCGACACCTGTTATCGCGTGTCCAGCAAAGTCAGATCAACGCATCGCCGGTCTCTCGCTGACCGCCGGACGTCGCCCGCTTCACGCAGCTTGCTGCTCGGCGACCAGCGCGATGATCTGCTCGCCGTAAGTCTCGAGTTTTTTCTCGCCAACGCCCGACACCTGTCGCATATCGTCGAGGGACATCGGCATCGCGCGCGCGATTTCACGCAGCGTCGCATCGTGGAAGATCACATACGCGGGCACATTGTGCGAGCGCGCTGTCTCGACGCGCCACCAACGCAGGCGCTCGAACAAGGCTTGCTGCGACGGCGACAGATCCGATACCGGGGATGACCCGGCGGATGGTCTGGACGCCACCCGGCTCTTGACCGGTTTCTGGTAGCGCCGCATCGCAATTTTCTGATCGCCCTTCAGCACTGCGCGTGCCGCCTCGGGCAGTTTCAGTGCGCCATAGGCTTCATGGTCGATTTCAATCAGTCCCAGCGCGATCGCCTGCCGCAGGATTGCGCGCCATTCGGCTTCACTCTTGTCGGCGCCGATGCCGAAGGTCGACAGTTGATCGTGGTTCCACTGCTTCACTTTGTCCGCATCACTGCCGCGCAATACATCCAGCACATGACCGGCACCGAAGCGCTGGCCGACCCGGTAGATGGTCGACAGCAGCTTTTGCACGGACTCGGTCGCATCGAAGGACACCGGCGGGTTCAGGCAAGTATCGCAATTACCGCAGGGCGCCGACGCCTGCCCGAAGTAATCGAGCAGGCGCACACGGCGACAGCCCAAGGTCTCGCACAGGCCGAGCATCGCATCCAGCCGCGCCGATTGCACGCGCTTGAACTGGATGTCGGCCTCGGACTCGTCGATCATGCGGCGCTGTTGCACCACATCCTGCAGGCCATAGGCCATCCAGGCGTCGGCCGGCTGGCCGTCGCGCCCGGCGCGGCCGGTCTCCTGGTAATAGCCCTCGATACTTTTGGGCAGGTCGAGATGGGCGACAAAGCGCACATCGGGCTTGTCGATGCCCATGCCGAATGCAATGGTCGCGACCATCACGATGCCCTCTTCGCGCAGGAAACGCGACTGGTGCGCGCTGCGCAGGCGGCTGTCCATGCCTGCGTGATAGGCCAGCGCAGGAATGCCGGATTCGTTCAGAAATTCCGCAGTCTCCTCGACCTTCTTGCGCGACAGGCAGTACACAATACCGGCATCGCCCTCATGTTCGCCGCGGATGAAGTCCAGCAGCTGGCGCTTCACGTTCTCCTTTTCGACGATCTGGTAGCGGATATTCGGTCGGTCGAACGACGATATGAACTGGCGTGCACCTTGCAGCTGCAAACGCTGCACGATTTCGTCGCGGGTCTGGAAGTCGGCGGTGGCGGTCAGTGCGATGCGCGGCACTTGCGGGTAACGCTCGTGCAACACCGACAGACGTATGTATTCGGGCCGGAAGTCATGCCCCCACTGCGACACGCAATGTGCCTCGTCGATCGCGAACAACGCGATATGGGCGGCATCCAGCAGCTCGAGGCAACGCGACGTCAGCAAACGTTCCGGCGCCACGTACAGCAAGTCCAGCTCACCCCGCCGTAAGGCGCGCTCGATGCGCAGTACTTCATCAAAGTCTTGCGTGGAATTCAGGAACGCAGCGCGTACGCCGAGCTCGGCCAGCGCATCGACCTGGTCTTGCATCAGCGCGATCAGCGGGGAGATCACGACGCCGCAGCCATCGCGCATCAATGACGGTATCTGGTAGCACAGTGACTTGCCGCCGCCGGTGGGCATCAATACCAGTGCATCACCGCCAGCGGCGACCAGCTCGACGATGTCGGCCTGCTCGCCGCGGAACGCGGGATAGCCGAAAACTGTCTGCAGTACGCGCTGCGCCTCGGCGCGAAGGTCTTGCGTCATCGGTTCAGGCGGAGAAGCGCACAGCGAGGAAAGTCAACGTCACAGCTTTCAGCGTCAGCGAACAGGTATTGCCGGCGCGGCCATCGGGCATCGCAGGGGCAGGCATCATTCTGCCCAGACGATCCAGCCGGTACTGGCAGTCACCAGCACCAGCACGCCGAACACCAGCCGGTACCAGACGAAGATCATGAAGTCATGCGTGCTGATGAAGCGCAGCAGCCAGCGCACGCACAGGAAGGCGGACACGAAGGCCGCGAGGCCGCCGAGCCCGAACATCGGCAGATCAGCGGCCGACAGCAGCGCGCGTTCCTTGTACAGCGAATAGATCGTGGCGCCAAACAGCGTTGGTATCGCGAGGAAGAAGGAAAACTCGGTCGCTGCACGGCGCGACAGGCCGAACGCCATCGCACCGATGATGGTGGCACCGGAGCGGCTGGTGCCTGGAATCAGCGCGAAGCACTGCGCGAGTCCGACCTTGATCGCATCCATCGTGCTCATGTCATCGACCGAGTCGACGCGGGATGTCAGATGACGACGATTGCGCCGCTCGACAACCCAGATGATCAGTGCACCGACGATGAAGGCCATCGCCACCGGCACCGGCTTGAACAGATGCGCCTTGATCATCTTGCCGAACGCGAGGCCCAGGATCACTGCGGGCAGGAAGGCCACCAGCACATTGAGCACGAAGCGACGCGCGAGGATGTCATGCCGGAAGTTCAGCATCACGCTGAAGATCCTTACCCGGTATTCCCAGCACACGGCCAGCATCGCACCCGCCTGGATCACGATCTCGAAGACCTTGACCTTTTCCCCCGTGAAGTTCAGCAGGCTGCCGGCGAGGATCAGGTGGCCGGTCGAAGAGATGGGCAAAAACTCCGTCAGACCCTCGACGATGCCCATGATGATGATTTTGATGGCGAGCGTGATATCCATGCAGGCGAAGCTTAACATGCCGCAAGGCACGCGCGATCGTGTAAAGCATCGCAGCAAGACCCGGCTTCATCGCACGTTGCACCGGTGGATTACTGGCTTGCTGTCAGTTGTTCAAGCTGCTCCAGGAAATGCAGCGCATGCAAGCGGTCAGATCCGCACATATCGGAGGAAGGCTGTAAGCTGCCGCAAACTGCGGGGCGGCGGACGTCGCCGAACAGCATGCACTTGCCCTGTGCGTCCAGCTGTATGCAGGGAACGCCTGCGGGTTTGCCGTTCGGCATGCCGGGTATCGCCGATGTAATCGACGGGGCGATGCAGCAGGCGGCACAGCCCGGACGGCAGGCCGATCGTTCAATGCTCATGGGCGTGCCCTGGAATCTACTTTTGCTTTATCGACATGCGATTGTAGCGCCAGCTGCATCAGCGTCGTGCTTGCCTTTTTACGCCAGCGAGAGAGCCGGCCCAAGGGACCGAGTCTGTCGCTGGGCGGCTACGATCGCAGCGGAAGCAAGGGAATAACGGCGCAGAGGATGTTTCAGTATGTCTCTTTTTCCTTTAACAGCTGCTTGTCCTGGCGCGCGACCTGATTTTCAAGATAGTGAATTAATGCCCACAAATCATCCGTCGGCGTCTGGTCATGACGTGAATTGTTCGTCACGAGCTCATTGAGAAAATCCAGAAACACCTTGTGCCGGTTGTTAACGAATGTGTTGTATTCCTCCCGGCTGTATTCAGCGAGGTTCTTGGTGAAGCCTCGCACGATGTCAGTCCATTCACGGAATGCTTTGGTGTCTATCCTTCCTTCGAATACCTTGCTTTTCAACTCTTGGACATAAGCGTCAAAGTTCGCTTTGCGCTTCCTGATCTTGTTTGCCTCGCGGACAGCAGCTTCCGTAAAGGCGGATGCACCCTCATCCCTCTGCGTCTGCGCGACTGTCGGCACTTCTCCTCGCGAAGCGGGAGCCTTTGCATTCAAGGTACCTGCACGTCGCAGGCGCGGTCGAGGGGACTTCGGGGCTTCCTCTTTGCCAAGCCCGGTAATCGTGTCTTTGATCTGAGTCATCAACTTCGGTTTGCGTGCCAAAACTTTGTCGCGACTCTCATCGAGCAGCCTTTCGTTTTCCGCATCCGATTTTTGGGCAGTCGACTCGACGACGTCGGCCATGCGCTGCATTAACGTGGTTTTTTCTGCGGACGCTCCGATGAGCTCGTTGAGGAGGGATTCGATAGCCTTGGTGACTGCGGTATTCATGAACGCCAGCAGCGGTCGGTAGTAGTCCTCGTCCTTGTCGCTCTTCATCTGCCGGGCACCCTGATTGTCGCCCAAACCACTTTCTTTGGCTTTTTGCAAATCCGTTGTGAAGTCGGTCATGAATGAGCGAGTCGATGCAAAAGACTTCAGCGCATTCATCTGTGCAGTCTTGAAGGACTCAGCATCCAAGGTTGAATTTGCCTCATGCCATTTCTTTGTCCAGAACGACAGATGCACTAACAGGTTGAGGATCGGAGCCGGATAGCCCCAGGTCTTGAGCTCGCCATGCTTGCCCTTGATGAAATCGATCAATGGCTGAATCAATGGCTCGATCAGCTTCTTGAGGGCAGGGTCATTGACAACGCTGCTGCCTTTGCCAGGGTCGGCTTTACCCTCGTCCCTCAGCTTTCTGAAGGCTGCGACCGCCTTGTCGGCGATGCTGTTCTCATACTCGGTCCGGATGTGCTCGAGATAATCCGGTATGCGCGACTGCTTGATGTGGTGGCGGATGAAGGGTATTAATAGCTGTTCGATTGCATTCTCTTCCTCTCTCTGCTTCTGATCAGTCGGCGCCGGATGCCTCATCGAAATTCCTCCGCGCAGCATGGTTCGAGCCTTGTCTGTGCCTAGCGGATCCTGGAACCATCTGCTTTCGCCGATGACGAGCTGCGCTGCAAGCGACTCGGATTTTGGGAGGCTTGTCTTGCTCGACTTGCTGAACTCAGGAAGACGCAGGTCAGTCTTTCCCTTGCCCATAGCGCGTAGCGTGCCTCCATCCATTCCCAACAGTTGACTGCTGTTTTTCTGACCGCGTGCGGTTCTGGATGACTTTGGCGTTTCGGTCGGATCGGGCGCTGGCACCGTCGTCAGGCTTTTGGTCAGGTTCAGGCCCGGTACCTTGGGGCTCGCAACACTCGCTTCGGCAAGCTTGCCCTTGGCGTTGTTTGTCTTTGAACGCGATACCACTGTCATCGAGTTCGATGCCGGCGGCGCCACCGGAGCGGTTATGGTCGTCGTCACCGTCGATGTCGTCACGAGCGGTATGTTGTCGAGGGTGGTCTGGATTTTTTCCTTGGGCGCAGTGGGGTCTTCCGGAGCATCCTGGGCAAATGGGTTCGGCGGCACCCAGTCGAGCGAGGTCGTGTTCGGCTGCGGTGGCAGCGGGCGAGCGTTCATCCAGGGGGCTTTGTGCTCCTGCTTCTGTTGCTTGCCCGACGACGCGCTGCTGCCCTTCGTACCGTCCGAGGATTGGCGCAATGGGGCGCTCTCTGGTCCCGGGTCTTCGTTCTGACTGCTGCTGTCGCTGTCATAGTGCTTGGGCGCGTTGCCGCGACCCGATCGGCTCAGGTTGTCCATGGCTTTTCCTGTGAATGGTGAGTGGGGAATGAATGGTTTGACGGCGCATTTCCGTCGTCATCGACAGCCTCGATGAGGTAACGCGTTTCGTAACTGACAACTAGCGTGCGTTCCTGCCACAACCGGTCTGGCGGCTGCTTGATCCGGATTGGCTCCGGATTGGCTTCGGATTGGCTCTCGATGCCAGGGCAATTCACTTGACGCCCCCCCCCTCGCCCCCTACCATTACTGACCCACCGGTTAGTAATCTATTGCCGCCTGATGAACCTCGTTGAATCCAAATCCAAGCCCCGCTGGGAACGCCGCAAGGACGCGCGGCCGCAAGAGCTGCTGGCCGCTGCGCTCGACTTATTCGTCGAGCGCGGTTATGCCGGCACGCGACTTGATGACGTCGCGTCGTTGGCCGGCGTGTCCAAGGGCACGCTGTATCTGTATTTCGAGAACAAGGAAGAATTGTTCAAGGCGGTGGTGCGCGAGAACATCGTCACCGCGCTGGTCGATGCCGAAGACCTGATCGCCGGCTATGAAGGCCACAGCAGCGAATTGCTGCGCATGCTGGTGCTGAACTGGTGGAACCGCATTGGCCAGACCAAGCTGTCCGGCATCTCGAAGCTGATGATGGCCGAGTCGAGCAATTTTCCGGATGTCGCGCGCTTCTATCACGACGAAGTGGTGTCGCGCGGCGAAGCGCTGCTAGTCAGCGTCGTTCATCGCGGCATCGCGCGTGATGAGTTTCGCGATGTCGATGCCGATCAGGCAAAGCTGGTGCTGATTGCACCGGTGTTGATGCTGATGCTGTGGAAGCATTCATTCACGGGCTGCCGAAGCGAACCGATCGATCCGCAAGCCTACCTGGAATGCCTGCTGGACCTGCTCACACGCGGCCTGGAGGCAGGTCCGCGCTGACGGGCCTGCACACGACCACTGCGTCCACGCCCGCCCTACTCCGTTAGCCGACAGCACAGACCAGCCCGTCCCGATACCTCGTCCCGACAACAAGACCAACGATATCCGCCTCGCACCCATGACGAACCGCCCTGTCCGCCGCTACGCCTTGCCTGTGCTGATCATCATCGTCGTGCTGGCGGCTGCCGGCTGGATGATGCGGGAGAAGGCACCGGTCAAGCCGGGACCGGTCGCTGCAGGGACGCCGGCCGCTGCCGGCAGTGCAAACGGTAACCCGGCCGGCACCTCTGCCGGCACCACTGCGCGCGCACCGACCGAGCTGTCCTTTCTGCCACAGGAAATCGTGACCGCCGCACCGGTCGAGCTGCGTCAGGTATTGCTGCTGTCGGGTTCGCTGCGCGCGGTCGACCTCGCCACCGTGAAGGCGCGTGTCGCCGGCGAAGTGCGAGAGATCCTGGTGCGCGAAGGCGAAGCGGTACGCGCCGGACAAGTGGTCGCGCGCATGGACACCACCGAATACGACGCGAAGCTGGCGCAGGCGCGCGGCAACCTGAACTCGGCACGCGCGCAGCTGGACATCGCAGCGAAAGCGCGCGACAACAATGCAGCGCTGGTCGACAAGGGCTTCATCTCGAAAAACGCGTTCGACAATTCTGCCAGCCAGTACGCCGGCGCGAAGGCAGCCGTCGATGCCGCGCAAGGCGCGGTCGACCTCGCGCAAAAGCAGTTGAATGACACTCTGCTGCGCGCGCCGATCTCGGGGCTGGTGTCGGTGCGCAATGCGCAGCCGGGCGAACGGGTGGCAACCGACTACAAGCTGCTGGAGATCGTGAACCTGCAGAAGATGGAGCTGGAAGCAGCCGTGCCCGCCAGCGACATCGCGCGCGTCGTGGTCGGCCAGCGCGTGAGCCTGCATGTCGAGGGCATACCGTCTGCCTTCGACGGCAAGGTGGTGCGCATCAACCCGGCCGCACAAGCCGGCTCGCGCGCGGTGCCGGTGTATGTGCAGGTGGCGAATCCCGATGCGCAGCTGCGCGTCGGCATGTTTGCCGAGGGCCGGCTGGTGTTGAACAGCAAGCCCGGCGTGCTGGCGCTGCCGCACAGTGCAGTGCGGCGCGATGGCAGCGGCGCCTATGTATTCACGATCGATGGCGGCAAGATCAGCCGCAAGCCGGTAACGCCGGGCGCCGAGGGCCAGAGCGGCGATGAGCCGCGCATCGAAATCCTGTCCGGCCTCGACTTCGGCGCGCAAGTGATCCGTACCGATATGGGCAACTTTGCCGAAGGCACCCCCGTGCGTGTCGCGCCCGCAGCCTCGACCACTGCCGCAGCACCTGCTTCCACGCCTGCCACCGCACCTGCTGCAGCACCGGCCGCTGCAACCCGATAAGGCAAGGGGACGACGACACCATGTGGTTCACGCGCATCAGTATCGGCAATCCCGTCCTCGCGACGATGATGATGCTGGCCTTCGTCGTGCTGGGCCTGTTCTCGTATCAGCGGCTGCGCGTCGACCAGTTCCCGGATGTGAGCTTCCCGGTGGTGGTGGTGCAGACCGAGTATCCGGGCGCGTCACCGGAAACCGTGGAGAACGACGTCACGCGCAAGGTCGAGGAAGCGGTCAATACCATCAATGGCATCAATGCGCTGACCTCGCGCTCGTACGAAGGCCAGTCCATTGTCATCATCGAGTTCGCGCTGACCATCGACCCGGCGCAGGCGGCGCAGGATGTGCGCGAAAAAGTCGCGCTGGTGAAATCCATCTTCCGCAAGGAGGTGAAGGAACCGCGCGTCACCCGCTTCGATCCGGCCGACCGACCGATCTTCTCGGTCGCGGTCACCAATGACAGCAGTCTCGGTGAGTATTCGCCACGCGAGCTGACCACGATTGCCGATGAGCTGATCAAGAAGCGCTTCGAGAACGTGCGCGGCGTCGGCTCGGTGACCGTGGTGGGCGGCGTCAAACGCGAGGTGCAGGTGTATGTGAAGCCGGCCGAGATGGAAGCGCTCGGCGTGTCGGTCGATCAGGTGATGCACGCGGTGCGCGACGAGAATCAGGAACTGCCAGCCGGCGCGGTGCGCACGCAGGCCAACGAACAAGTGGTGCAGGTACGCGGCCGCGTGCAGCGGCCGGAGGATTTTGCGCGCATCGTGGTCGCGCGCCGCAATGGCCAGCCCATCCTGCTCGGCCGGGTGGCTGATGTGGTCGACAGCCAGCAGGAACAGGAAAACCTCGCGCTGTTCAATGGCAAGCGCACCATCGCGCTCGATATCCTGAAGGCGCAGGGCCAGAACACCATCGATGTTGCGGACGGCCTGCAGAAATCCATCCGCGAGCTGCAGCCGACGCTCAATGCACTGCACCCCGGCGTCAAGCTCGAAGTAATCCGTGACAGCTCACGCCAGATCCGTGTCGGCGTCGACAATGTGCGCCGCACGCTGATCGAAGGCGCGCTGCTGACCGTACTGATCGTGTTCCTGTTCCTGAACTCCTGGCGCTCGACCGTGATCACCGGCCTGACGCTGCCGGTGTCCCTGATCGGCACCTTCCTGTTCATGGACATGTTCGGTTTCACCATCAACATGATCACGCTGATGGCGCTGTCGCTGTGCGTGGGCTTGCTGATCGATGATGCGATCGTGGTCCGCGAAAACATCGTGCGCCATGCCGGCATGAAAGTGAATGGCCGCTACAAGGACCCGAGGACCGCATCGCTTGAAGGCACCACCGAGATCGGACTGGCGGTGCTGGCGACCACCTTCTCCATCGTGGCGGTGTTCCTGCCGGTCGGTTTCATGGGCGGCATTATCGGCCGCTTCTTCCATCAGTTCGGCGTCACCGTCGCCGCAGCAGTGCTGATCTCGATGTTCGTGTCCTTCACACTGGACCCGATGCTGTCCTCGGTCTGGCACGATCCGGAATCGCATGGCCAGCATGCGAAGAAAGGCTGGTATGCGATGAGCTTTGGCCGCTTGCTGGCGCAGTTCGAGCGCGCCGTGCAGTGGATGTCACGCCTGTACCAGCGCTGGCTGCGCTGGTCGCTGAAGCACCGCGTGCTGACCGTGGTGCTGGCGGCGGCCACCTTCTTCGGTGGCTTCCTGATCCCGGCGTCGGGCCTGATCGGCACCGAATTCGTGCCGCAGGCGGATTACTCGGAAACCGGCGTCGTGTTCAATACACCGGTCGGCTCGTCGCTCGAATTCACTGAAAGCAAGGCGCGCCAGGTCGAAGCGGCGCTGCGCACGCTGCCCGAAGTGGTCGATCTGTACACCACGATCAACACCGGCAATGCACAGGGCAAGAGCTATGCGACCGTGTATGCGCGCCTGAAGCCGCGTGCCGAGCGTCAGCGCACGACGAAGCAACTGAACCAGCCGCTGCGCGACACGCTGGCCGGCATCCCCGGTATTACCGTCACCCATGTGGGCGCGCTGGATGGCGTCGGTGGCGACAACAAGCAAATCCGGCTGTCGCTGCTCGGCCCGGACCTGAACCAGCTCGGCAAGTTGTCCGAGGAAGCAATTGCGCGCATCCGCGCCATCCCCGGCGTGGTCGATCTCGATTCCTCGCTAAAGCCGGGCAAACCCACCATCCATGTCGCGCCGTATCGCGAGGTCGCCGCAGACCTCGGCATCGGCGTCGCGCAGATCGCGGGCACGCTGCGGCCGCTGCTGGCCGGCGAAGCCACCAGCACCTGGCGCGCGCCGAATGACCAGAGCTATGACGTCAATGTGCGGCTCGCGCCGTCGGACCGCAACGCGATGAGCGATCTGTCGCGGCTGATGCTGGCCAGCACGCAGATGAATGCCGACGGCTCGGCAAAACTGGTGCCGCTGCGTCAGGTCGCCAGCATTGCGCCCGCGACCGGCGCGACCCAGATCAACCGGCGCGACCTGAACCGCGAAGTCGAACTGTCGGCCAACGTGGTCGGCCGCTCGTCCGGCCAGGTCAGTGCCGAAATTCGCCAGGTGCTGGAGTCGATCAACTTCCCGCCGGGTTATCGCTGGCAAGTCGGCGGCGCCACCAAGAACATGCAGGAATCCTTCGGCTATGCACTGAAGGCGCTGCTGCTGGCGATCATTTTCATTTACATGATCCTCGCGTCGCAGTTCGCCAGCTTCCTGCAACCGGTCGCGATCATGTCCGCGCTGCCGCTGACACTGATTGGCGTGTTCCTGTCGCTGATGTTCTTCCGCTCGACCCTGAACCTGTTCTCCATCATCGGCTTCGTGATGCTGATGGGCCTGGTGACGAAGAATGCGATCTTGCTGGTCGACTTCGCGAACCAAGCGCGCAAACAGGGCATGGACCGCTTCGAGGCGCTGCTGGAAGCGGCGCGTGTGCGACTGCGGCCGATCCTGATGACGACGCTGGCGATGGTGTTCGGCATGGTGCCACTCGCGCTGGGCCTGGCCGAAGGTTCGGAGCAGCGCGCGCCGATGGGCCAGGCCGTGATCGGCGGCATCATCACCTCGTCCATTTTGACGCTGGTGGTGGTGCCGGTGATTTACATCTGGCTCGATGATCTGGCAGTCTGGGGCCGCCGCAAGCTTGGGCTGCCACCGGCCGCTGTCGGTACTGCGTCCGGTGCTGCAGGCACCGCGCCCATGACCCGAGTCGCCTCGAAAAATGATGAACCCGTTTGATAAAATCGGCAGTCTTTTGCCACTGTTGCGGCTGCATGCCGACGCTGATTGCACGCCGTGTTCGGCGTGCAGAAACGCGTGCCGCAGCCAGCACTGATCCCTCATACCCTAGCCTGCCAGAGATGACGCCATGAACCTCGAACAAGCCCGCCAGAACATGATCGCGCAGCAGATCCGCACCTGGGATGTGCTCGACAACGATGTGTTGCAGACCCTGTCCGAAGTACGACGTGAAGCGTTCGTGCCGGCGGCGTGCCAGAGCCTGGCCTTCGTCGACACCGAGATCCCGCTGCCGTGCGGCCAGCACATGCTGTCGCCGAAGCTGGAAGCGCGCCTGCTGCAGGAAGCTGCGCTGCGCGACGACGATCTGGTGCTGGAGATCGGTTCCGGTTCAGGTTATATGGCCGCACTGCTCGCGCACCATGCGCGCCATGTGGTGACGGTCGAGATCGAGCCCGAGCTGCAGAAGCTGGCCGAAGCCAACCTGAAAGCCAGTGGCGTCGGCAATGTGACGGTCGCCCTCGGCGATGGCGCGCGCGGCTGGGCCGGCAGTGGCACCCATGCCGCGCCGTATGACGTGATCATGGTGTCGGGCTCGCTGCCGATGCTGCCGCCGTCGCTGCTCGAACAACTGAAGGTCGGTGGTCGCCTGCTGGCCATTGTCGGAGAAGCGCCGGTAATGAGCGCTTGCATCGTCACCCGCACGGCAGCCGATGCGTGGGACACCCGCCGCCTGTTCGAGACCAGTGCAGCACCGCTGCGCAATGCGGAAAAGCCGTCCGCTTTCCATTTCTGATCCGGGAGCCTGAGCATGCATCACCTGAGCGCCCCCGAACTCGCCGCCTGGCTCGCCGATGACACACGCGACAAGCCGCTGCTGCTCGATGTACGCGAGCCGTGGGAGTACCAGACTTGCCATATCGCCGGCGCACAGCTGATGCCGATGGCGACCGTGCCGATGCGGCAGGAAGAACTGGATCCGGAACAAGCGGTGGTCTGCATCTGCCACCACGGTGCGCGCAGCATGCAGGTGGCGGCTTTCCTCGAGCGTGCGGGCTTTGCGAACGTGAGCAACCTGACCGGCGGCGTCCACGGATGGGCGCAGCTGGTCGATCCGGCGATGCCGACCTACTGAACACCAACAAGAACGGACAACGACCATGCGCAAGACCCTGATAGCCACCCTGATCGCCGGCACGATACTGTCGCTGGATGCCGGCGCGCTCGATTTGCTGCAGGCCTTCCGCGATGCGCAGCAGCACGACAGCCAGTACGCGAGTGCGCGTGCGGCACGCGATGCGAGTGCCGAAAAATCGGTGCAGGGCCGCGCCGGCCTGCTGCCGCAAGTATCTGCCAGCGGCGACATCAAGGAAAACGATCTCACCTTCAGCAATTATCCGAGCCGCCGCTTCAGCTCGAACCAGTATCAGATCCAGCTCAAGCAGCCGCTGTACAACCTTGGGAACCTTGCGCAATACGAGCAAGGCAAACTGCGCGCCGCCGCCGGCGATGTGCAACTCGACCAGGCACGCAATGAACTCGTGCTGCGAGTCGCGCAAGCGTATTTCGATGTGCTGGCTGCGCAGGACAGTGTCGATTTCCTGCGCGCGCAGAAAGCAGCGATCGCCGAGCAGCTGGCATCGGCCAAGCGCAATTTCGAGGTCGGCACCGCAACCATCACCGACACCCATGAAGCACAAGCGCGTTTCGACCTGACCGAAGCGCAGGAAATCGCCGCGCTCAACGAGCTTGAAGTGCGACGCAATGCGTTTGCGCAAATCACCGGCAAGCTGCCGCCCGCACTGAATGGCCTGAAGGCCGGCATCAGCATCGCTGCCCCGGAACCGGCATCACTGGAGGCGTGGGTGATGCAGGCCGAGACCAGCAACTTCGGCGTGGTCGGCCAGGCGCTGTCGCTCGAGATCGCCGGTCTGGGCGTGAAAGCCTCGCAAGCGGGCCATCAGCCGACGGTCGATGCGATCGCATCGTACTCGTCGTCGGAATCGTTCAATCCGCTGTTTGGCGGACAGTTCACGCAGAAGGTGGGAGCCGTCGGCATCCAGGTCGCGCTGCCTATCTTCACTGGCTATGCCACCAGCAGCCAGATACGCGAAGCGGTATCGCTGCAGGAAAAAGCGCGCGCGGATCTCGATACCGCGCGCCGCAATGCCGTGCAGGGCACGCGCAGCGCCTATCTCGGTATGCAGAGCGGCCTGTCGCAGGTACGCGCGCTCGAAGCAGCGGAAACCTCGAGCCGACTGGCACTGGAAGCGAACCAGCTCGGCTATCAGGTCGGCGTGCGCATCAATATCGATGTGCTGAATGCACAGCAGCAGTTGTACTCGACCCGCCGCGATCTCGCGAAAGCCCGCTATGACACGCTGCTCAGCAGCCTGAAGCTGAAGGCTGCCGCCGGTGGCCTGACCGAGGGCGACATCGCGCAGCTGAATGCGCTGCTGGATGCGCGCTAATTGTGTGCTGAATGTGTGCATCGTGTGTGCTGAATGTGCGCCGGGTGCGTGACGCGTGTTGAACCTGTGCAGAACATGCACTGCGCGCAAGAACACTGACAGCGAACTGACAGACAGCTGACGTTTCACTGAGGTTTCACTGAGTATTCACTGAGCCGCGGCGACATGCAGCGCCACATTCGAGCGCTGCAAAGCGTTGCTTAAGCAATCAAAAAGCGTTTTCTGTTCATTGCGAAGCAGGAAGCCTTATCGTTGCAAGGTTTTGCCCGGAGGGGAGACATCCGGGCATGAAGTCGTGCCGAAGCCAGGTTCCTGCTGCGGCCATGCATTGTCCCGGGCGAGCAGCCCGGCCCGTATCACCTGATCGTGCGAGTCACCATGAAACCAATTAATACTGCGCGCAGCATCCTGATTCCCGCCGTCCTGCTGGCCCTTGCGGCTTGCGGCAAGAAAGATGATCCCGCCAAGGCCGGCCCCGGTGCCGGTGCACCGCCGCCGGCGATGGTCTCGGTAATCACGGTGTCGCCAGAGCAGGTGACCAACATGTCCGAATTACCGGGCCGGGTCGAAGCCGTGCGCAGCGCTGAAGTGCGCGCGCGTGTCGGTGGCATCGTGCAGAAGCGTTACTTCACCGAAGGCGGTGAAGTGCGTGCCGGACAACCGCTGTACCTGATCGATCCGGCGCCTTACCAGGCGACACTGGAAAGCGCGAAGGCCAGCGTCGCACAGGCCGAAGCCAATGTGCAGCGCACCGAAGCCAACCTGTCACTCGCGACCACCAAGGTCAATCGTTACAAGGGTCTGGTCGACAGCAATGCGATCAGCAAGCAGGAATTCGATGACTTGCAGAGTGCGCAGAAACTGGCGGCGGCCGATGTCGCCGCTTCGCGGGCTGCATTGGAAACCGCGCGCGCATCGCTCGAGACGGCAAAGCTGAATGTCGGCTATGCGACCATCACCGCACCGATCTCAGGCCGCATCGGGCGCTCCATCATTACCGAAGGCGCGCTGGTCACCGCAAACGACACGCATGCGCTGGCAATGATCCAGCAGCTGGACCCGATCTATGTGACGCTGACGCAGTCATCGGTGGAAATGGCTCGCCTGCGCGACATCATGTCGCAGAACGGCAAGGGTGGCGTGAAGGCCAAACTGACCCTGATCACCGAAGATGGCCGCCCCTATCACCATGCCGGCCAGTTGCTGTTCTCGGAAGCGATGGTTGATCCGGGCTCGAGCTCGGTGATCCTGCGCGCGCAATTCCCGAACCCGGAGCGCACGCTGCTGCCCGGCATGTATGTACGCGTGCGCGTGGAGCAAGGCGTGCGCCCCGGCACCATCGTGGTGCCGCAGCAAGCGGTGATGCGCACGGTCGATGGCTCGATCGTGATGACCGTCGATGCCGAGGGCAAGGTCGCACCGCGCCCGGTGAAGACTGAGGGCGCATACGGCACCAACTGGATCATCGGCTCGGGCCTGAAGTTCGGCGACACCGTGATCGTCGAAGGCCTGCAGAAGGTGAAGCCGGGTGCACCGGTAAAGGCACTGCCATGGACGCGTCCTGATGCTGCGCCCGCTGCCGGACCTGCCGCCGGACCCGCGGCTGCCCCGGCCGCTCCTGCGGCGTCGCCTGCTACTGCTCCCGCTGCCGCTCCTGCGTCTCCTGCCCCGGCCGCACCCGCTGCGCCCGCAGCGCCGCAACCGAAGAAATAAGGAAGCCTCGCCATGGCAAAGTTTTTCATCGATCGCCCGGTCTTTGCGTGGGTGATCGCGCTCTTCATCCTGCTGGCCGGGATCCTGTCGATACCCAACCTGCCGGTGTCGCAATATCCGACCATTGCACCGCCCACCATCATCGTCAATGCGATCTACCCGGGTGCGTCCGCGCAGACCGTGGACGAGAGCGTGACCAGCCTGATCGAACAGGAGATGAACGGCGCCGAGAACATGCTGTACATCGAGTCGCAAAGCCAGGCGGACGGTGGCTCGCAGGTATCGGTGACCTTCAAGACCGGCACCAACCCGGAACTGGCTGCGGTCGATGTGCAGAACCGCCTGAAGCGCATTGAAGCGCGCTTGCCGCAGGTGGTGGTGCAGCAGGGCGTGAACATCACGCGTGCGCGCAGCAACCTGCTGATGTTCGTGAACCTGCGCGCAACCGACGAGCGCGTGACACCGGTTGCCCTCGGTGACTACGCTGCACGCAACATCGTCAATGAAATCAAGCGCATCCCCGGCGTGGGTGTCGCGCAGTTGTTCGGCACCGAGCGCGCGATGCGCATCTGGATCGATCCGGACAAGCTGCTCGGCTTCCGCATGACGCCGAGTGACGTGGTGGCGGCCATCAAGGCGCAGAACGCGCAATTCTCGGCCGGTGTGCTGGGTGACCTGCCGGCGCCGAGTTCGCAGCGCATCGCGACTTCGATCGTCGTCACCGGCCAGCTGGCAACGCCGGAAGAGTTCGAGAACGTGGTGCTGCGTGCAACGCCGGGCGGCGCCACCGTGCGTATCCGCGATGTCGGCCGGGTTGAAGTCGCTGGTCAGTCCTACGGCTTTTCGGCGCGCCTGAATGGCAAGTCGATTGCGGGCATCGGTATCCAGCTGACGCCGACGGCAAATGCGCTGGAGACCGCGCGCCTGGTGCGCGCGAAGATGGCCGAGCTGTCGAAGTACTTCCCGCCGGGAATGGAATACGTGATTCCATTCGACACCTCGCTGTTCGTGAAGATCTCGATCGAGGAAGTGGTCAAGACCCTGCTCGAAGCCGTGGTGCTGGTGTTCCTGGTGATGCTGCTGTTCCTGCAGAACCTTCGCTACACGCTGATTCCGGCGATCGTGGTGCCGATCTCGCTGATGGGTACTTTCGCGACGATGGCCGCGTTTGGCTACTCGATCAACGTGCTGACCATGTTCGGCATGGTGCTGGCGATCGGTATCCTGGTGGATGATGCGATCGTGGTGGTCGAGAACGTCGAGCGCATCATGAGCGAAGAGCACCTGCCACCACGCGAGGCAACGATCAAGGCGATGAAGCAGATCACCGGTGCCATCATCGGCATCACGCTGGTGCTGATCGCGGTGTTCGTGCCGATGGCTTTCTTCAGTGGCTCGGTCGGTGCGATCTACCGTCAGTTCTCGATGTCGATGGTGGCGTCGATGGTGTTCTCGGCCGTGATGGCGCTGACCCTGACGCCGGCACTGTGCGCGACCATCCTGAAGCCGGTTGGCCCCGACCATCACGAAAAGCGCGGCTTCTTCGGCGCATTCAACACGCTGTTCCGACGCACGTCCGAACGCTACCAGAGCATGGTCGCACGGATGATCAAGTCCACCTTCCGCTATATGGTGATTTATGGCGTGATCATCGCTGCGGTCGCATGGATGGCGGCGCGCATGCCGACCGCCTTCCTGCCGGCCGAGGACCAGGGTTATCTGCTGGCCAACGTGCAGCTGCCGCCGGGGGCGTCCACCGGCCGTACGCTGAACGTGATGGAACAGGCCGAGCAGTACTTCATGAAGGAACCCGGTGTGCAAGCCATCGTGTCGGTGCTGGGCTTCAGCTTCTCCGGCAACGGCCAGAATGGCGGCCTGCTGTTCGTGCCGCTGAAGGACTGGAAGGAGCGCAATACGCCTGAACTCAGCTCGGAAGCGATCGCGAAAAAGGCGCTGATGCTGATGGCCACGATACGCGACGCGATCGTGTTCACCGTGAACCCGCCGGCAATCCGCGAACTCGGCAATGCGACCGGTTTCTCGCTGCGCCTGCAAGATCGCGGCGGCCTCGGCCATGAGGGTCTGCTGGCCGCGCGTAATCAGCTGCTGGGCATGATGAGCAAGAACCAGGTGATCAAGAGCGCGCGTCCGGAGGGCATGGAAGACTCGCCGCAGCTCAAACTTGAAATCGACCGCGACAAAGCCAATGCACTCGGCCTGTCGGTAGCCGACATCAACGCGACGCTGTCAGGGACTTTTGGTTCCGTGTACGTGAATGACTTCCCGAACATGGGTCGCCAGCAGCGCGTGATCCTGCAAGCGGTGCCGGAAAAGCGCCTGATGCCGGAAGACCTCGAGCGCCTGCACATGCGCAATGCGCAGGGGCAGATGGTGCCGTTCTCGGCCTTCGGACGTTCCTCATGGGTGAATGGTCCGGTGCAGCTGGTGCGCTTCAACGGCTACCCGGCAATGAAGATCCAGGGCGATGCGGCGCCGGGCTTCTCGTCCGGCGATGCGCTGGCCGAAGTCGAGAAGATGGTCGCGCAACTGCCGCAAGGCATAGGCTACGAGTGGGCCGGCCAGTCGCTGGAAGAAAAAGCGGCCGGCTCGACAGCGACCGTGCTGTTCGCGCTGTCACTGCTCGCGGTGTTCCTGGTGCTGGCGGCGTTGTATGAAAGCACATCGATTCCGATCGCGGTGCTGCTGGTGGTGCCGCTCGGCGTGCTCGGCGCGCTGGTGGCGGCGAACCTGCGCGGTTATCCGAACGACGTGTACTTCAGGGTCGGCCTGACCGCCATCATCGGTCTGGCAGCCAAGAACGCGAGCCTGATCATCGAGTTCGCGAAGGACCTGCAAGCCTCGGGCAAGAGCCTG